>OBZU01000118.1_pt1 | contig 49902 bp, 48 predicted proteins | sample 1495561 | NCBI WGS metagenome assembly OBZU01 (sample SAMEA2580250, study PRJEB22360) | human gut metagenome | biome: human gut; feature: human-associated habitat; material: faeces | place: Denmark | collected 2008/2010 | reverse complement strand
GGGAATCAAACCCGGAGGCTCGGAGCATGTTTACCGCCAGAATCAGCCCCACCAGGGACGGCAGGATTTCAAAGCACGAAATAGCGCCTTCCTTGGCTCCGCTGACAAAGACGTCAAACACCGGCACCTTCCTAAGAAAGCCGAAAACGAGAATAAAAAAAATCGTGGCCGGTACCACCATGCTCCCTATATCAGCCAAGCCTGTTTTCCCGCCTTTCCAGCAGTTTTGCGGCCAAAATACCCAGCCCCAGCGACACAATGGAAGCAAGCCATACGGCAGGCACAATATCAAAGGGCTGAGCAGAACCGTACTGCGCCCGCAGTGTTCCCATAAAGGTAGGCACCAGCTGGATCGACGCCGTGTTGATGACCACAAACATCACCATATTATTGTCGGCTTCTGTCGGCCGTTTATTGACGCGGCTCATCTCTTTCATAGCGGCGATCCCCAGCGGTGTAGCCGCGTTTCCCAGCCCCAGCAGATTTGCTGTTATGTTCATGCAGATCGCCTTCATGGCGGCGCTGTCTTTCGGGTATTTGGGGAACAACAGCCTCATCACAGGGTAAAACATCCGGCTGAGCAGCTTTGTCAGCCCTCCGGCGTCTGCAATTTTCATCAGACCCGTCCATACGCACATCATGCCCAGCAGAACAATCACCAGCTGAACCGCACTTGCCGCGCCGGAGAGCACTGCATCGGACAGCTCCGGCAGCCGCCCGGTCAGCAAAGCGCAGATACAACTGAACAGAATCATTCCAGCCCAAATGTAATTCATCATATTTCTTCACCCGTACATACATATGTAAAAGCGCTTCATTCCATACCCAAAGCATTTTTATCGAAAGAACAGCATGAGAATGAAAATTTTAAGTTTATTTGTACAAATACATATTGTAAAATTAAAGAATTATTCACTGTTTGTTGATTGACACAAATGCCAAAAAAAGGTATTATTAACTCGCAATATCAATTTATTGGGAATTCATATTGGTATTGGTTATGATTAGGAGGAACCATCATGAAATCTACGGGGATTGTTCGGCCAGTCGATATGTTCGGGCGTATCGTACTGCCAAAAGAGCTTAGATCCACTCTCAACATCACAGAAAAAGATTCTTTGGAAATTTTCGTGGAAGATTCTGCGATTATTCTGAAGAAATACCAGCCTTCCTGTATTTTCTGTGGGAGCATGGATCGAATTTCGAAGTACAAAGACCACAATGTATGTCACAAATGTATGGAACGGTTAGCAAAACGTCTTGAGGAAGAATCCGATTAAACACATCCGTTCGTTACGGCAGCATCCCAGAAAAAATCCTCCGGTGTTCTTCATTTGGGGGATTTTTTGAACCCTGTGCTGTCTCCACAACAGCACAGCAAACGGTAAAGTTTTATACCGGATGTATTTCCCATCGCCCTGTCACCCAAGGACATAGAACCCTTTGGTACCCTGAACAAATGGGACAGGCCGCATGCACCGCTGCCTGCCAACCCATGATTCTGCTGATGCGCATTTGTCCGTATTTCTTTCACTTGGAATGATTTACTTGACTTTCCCGCTTGCACACAGTATAATGAAGCCACAATTGAAAACCCATGAGGGAGTAGTTTGCATACTTTATGTATGCGGCAAGTCAACACAATGACTCGACCAGGTCTGGCTTGCCTTAATTAACGAGACTCATGTATACCTTTATTGGCTATACATGATCTCTACGTTTTGAGTAACACACCCAAGTATAGCTGTTAAAGCTATACTTGGGTTTTTCTTTTGTAATTCTTATTACAAACGGAGGAAGTAGAATGGGAATCACAGCCTTAGTTTTTTCACTGGGCGCAGTCGTCTTAGCCGAAATGGGAGACAAAACACAGCTTTTGGCAATGGCTTTCGCAGCAAAATACAAAGCTACTAAGGTCATGATCGGTGTCTTTTTGGCCACGATTTTAAACCATGCGCTGGCCGTGGCTGTTGGCCATATGCTGACGCGCTTTGAAACGATCCAGGTATGGATTCAGGGGATTGCCGCGCTGTCGTTTATCTTTTTCGGGTTATGGACCATCCGGGGGGACAAGCTGGATGGAGAGGAAAACAAAACCACAAAATTCGGGGCAATTGCGACGGTGGCAATCGCGTTTTTCATTGCGGAAATGGGCGACAAGACCCAGCTGACCACGGTGGCGCTCGCCGCAAAATTCCCCACAAACCCGCTTTGGATTCTGGCCGGTACCACGCTGGGCATGCTGATCGCCGACGGCATTGGAATCATCATCGGCGTTGTATTGTGTAAGAAGATCCCGGAGCGGACAGTGAAGCTGATTTCTGCCGCAGTGTTTATCTTCTTTGGTTTCCTGGGCAGCTATCAGGTAATGAGAAGCGATTTGGGCCTGAATACCGACATCATCATGCTGGTTATGACTCTTCTTTATGCTTTGACTGCCGCAGCAACCATTTATCTGCTGAAAAAAGAGAGCTCGGAAGGGACTGCAGACTCCGTTTCTCCCGCATGCTGTCAGGTCAAAAAGGAAATCTGATCTGCTTTTCAAAAAACATGCAGGCCGCCGAAATTTGCACAAGACAAACGGCAAATACCGCAAAGTGCAGTCTCACGCTTGTTGTATGCGACTGCACTTTGCGGGTTCCTCTGCCCTGCGGGCACGCAGCAGCACAGGAAGCAAAATTGTTTCCTGATTTCGCGGTTGTGCAATTTTCTCAACAGTCTGAGCCCGGCAGCGGTATGCTGCCGGGCTTTTATTCTGTCCAGACAAAACGAGGGGTTGGTACTCCGTTTCTCCTGCCGCCCGATATGGGCACTTTCCGCAGCAATTGCAACCAAAGCAAAATCAATTCTAAAAAGCAGCAGGACAGCTTTTGCTTTATTGGAATGAAAAATTTTTCCGGAACAGCGAATATTCTTTTAAGCAGTTTTCCCCGATGCAGCATCGCTTTCAAAACAAGATACAGAGCCGATTCTTTGAGAGATTTGTTAAAAATTGCTTTTAGGGTTATTGATTTTTATCGTTCAAGCTGTTATTCTGAAAGCATATGAGTTGGTTCCGAGTGTACTGAATCGGTTCCAAGTACTGCCGTCCGGTTTTCTGCCCGGTGCGGAAAACCACGGTAAGGAGGTTCTTTCGGATGGAGAAAAGCGTCCGGCCGGAATGGGACTGGGAAGTTCCGGCCCGTCAGCAACTGGAGCTGTTAGCGGAATCATCGTATCGTGCGTTCAGTGAAAAGCTTCTGCCCGGAACCTCCCACATTTTAGGAGTGCGGCTTCCCACGCTGCGGCGGCTGGCAAAACAGATTGCAGCGGGAGACTGGCGCGGCTATCTCGCACAGGCATCGGACGGCACCTTTGAGGAGATCATGCTTCAGGGCCTTGTTCTCGGGTGTGCCAAGGCAGATACGGCGGAGCTGCTGGCCCGCACCGCCGATTTTATTCCCAAGATCGACAACTGGTCTGTATGCGACAGCTTTTGCTCCGGCTTCCGCCTGGCCGGGCGCGAACCGGAAACTGTGTGGAATTTTCTTCTGCCCTATCTGGAATCCGAACGGGAATTTTTTTGCCGCTTCGGTATGGTGATGCTGCTGGATCATTACTGCGGCGAGGAATACCTGGAGCGCACGCTGCTTCGGCTGACGCAGATACAGGCGGAGGGGTATTACGCCAAAATGGCGGCCGCATGGGCAATTTCGGAGTGTTTTGCCAAAGACCCGGCACGAACACTTCCCTATCTGGAGCAGCCGACCTGGGATGATTTTATTCACAATAAGGCGATCCAGAAGATCACGGAATCCTACCGGGTTTCTCCGGACAAAAAGGCTTTGGCCCGCGGCCTGAAACGCACTGCCTTGTCCTGAACGAAACCGCCTGACCATCACAGCGGCCATGGCCGGTTTACCGAACACTTACATACTGTCCGTTTTCTGAAAACATGAATCAAAGGGGCAAAGGAGGTCTATTATGGAACCGCAGTTAGATCTGGCAATTGACTGTACCTATGCTGATTCCGACATGCCGATTCAACAGCTGTACTTCAACGTATACCGTCAGATTTACATCAAACAAGGAAAAATCCGACTGACTGTCAACGGAGCAAATTACATTATTCCTGCGGGGCATATGTTCTTTTTCAGCAATTTGGATGAATGCTCTCTGGAGGTGCTGGAAGCGCCGTACCAACGGTATTTGGTGACGATTCAGCCGCTGAAAATCCATCACATTCTATACGACAGCCCTTTGATGTCTGTTTTTCAGCATCATTCCGCCGAGAGCTTCCCCACCTTCGATCTGACAGACTGCCAGGAGGAAGCCGAGACGCTGTTTGAAGGAATGTCCCGCGAAAGCGCGCGCTTTCGCCCTTACCGCGGCGACTACATGGTATCTTTTCTGCAGCAGTCTCTGATTCTGGCCTATCGCCGCTCCGCCGGTCAGTTCGCCTCCTATGACGGAAGGCACTCCTCCCACATTTACGAAGTGAAAAAGTATCTGGAGGAGCATTGTCTGGAGGATATTCAGATCAAAGAGCTGGCAGAACAGTTTTATATCAGCGTTTATTACCTGTCGCACAGCTTCAAGAGCATGACCGGGTACAGTCCAAAGCAATTTTTGCTGATGAACCGGCTGTCCTACGCCAAGGATTTACTGTGGAACACGAAAAAGCCGATTGCCCAGATTGCGGTGGAATGCGGATTCGGCAATGCCAACAACTTTATCCGCGCGTTTAAAAAGCACACGGGAGCCGCTCCCGGAAAATTTCGGTCTTCCACGACCTCCGGCAATCAGCTGTAATCGGAATTCTGTAGACGGAACGCTGCGGCAGAACGCTGTTTTGTTCTAAACTTTCACGCAGACGCCAAGTCATCAGAATTTGAAAAGCCCCCGCCATCAGGCCAATGTCATTCAGTTAAGGAGCAAATTGAAAAATTTGCTCCTTAACTTTTATAAACAAAAAAATGCCCCCGATCCAATTATTCGCATCAATCAGCAAAAAAGAGACTCCCCGCCCATTCATTGAATAATGGGCGGGGAGCTTGATTTTTTTGTGGATTTGGACTTAACAAAATCACATTAGGAATTGCAGCAGTTCGCGTACCCTCGGGCTTTGTATTGTTTTCCTTGCGGATATGGATTGCTATTCGTTTGACATGTAATTGGAAATTCCCGCAAGCTCCCCGGCCATCGCCGCAAAATCAAGGCTGGCCTTTGCCATTTCCTGTATCGACGCTTCCTGGGATTTTGCAGTACGGTCAACTGCCTGAATCTTCTCGTTCATTTGAATAATGGCATGCTGCACCTTGTTCAACAGGTCCTTAATCGTTTTAACCGACTCGTCACTTTCGACCGCCAGCTTGCGCACCTCGCCGGCCACTACGTCAAAGCCTTTGCCAAGCGCGCCGACGTGGGCAGCTTCGATCGATGCGTTCAAGGCCAATAAATTTGTTTGCCTTGCGATGCTGCTGATGGAAGCGACGATTTTGTCAGTTTGCTTGATCGAGCTTGTGAGTTGATTGCTAAAAGACCCAAGTTCACCGGAAATATTGGCAAGCTGCGCAGTTGTTGCGGCAATCTCCTCCATATTGGCGGTATATTCCTGTGCGGATGTAGCTAAATTATTCGAAATATGTTGTATTTTTTCTTGAGTATCTACAGCCTGGGCTGTAATAACACAACCAACGACCTTGTTGCCATTTTTAAACGGGTATGCGCACGCAATATAAGGTGCGCCAAAAGCGGATTGCTCCTTTGAAACCTTTTGCACAACCTTTTGACCGGTTGCCATACATTGTTTGCTAGCTTTACCTTGCATCGGGTCTCCGACCTTGACTTTAAAGTCGAAAGATCTACCCGGGGCATATGAAGTATAATAACCCTCTTTAATGACAGAAACATCAACATCTTCCGTAAATATTTCATTCAGATATGGCGTCAAAATCGTAAAAAAATCCAATAATTCTTCTGCTGAATAGTTTGCCACAATATCCGCCCCTTTATATTTCTCATTTGCAAAATAAACACGAAATGTTTCCATATAGTTAGGCCATCGAAAAATTCGCTTGTTTGTTGCTGTGTCCGGCCAAAACGGACAGTCCAATCATCGGCCATGCTTTATAACAGATTTTAAAAATCCTGCATCTCTGTCGCCCTGCGGACAGATCATACCTGAATGACTGGGTTTTCCATCGATCTCCGGATAGAGCACCATTGATATTGTACCCTTTTATGTGACAAACTGTCAAGTGCGGTGCTGATTTTCGATAGATTTATGTGACAATTGTTGAACAGTGTCGCGCCAAACTGTAACAATAGCACCACAGCGGCTATTCAATCACCAGTTTCCACGCCGTTTTGAATGCATGGCGCTGTAACTTGCCGTCGCAAATAAAGTTGCCCTCAAGCTGTTGGCCCACCGTCAGCGGGCAACCGAGCGCACGCTCCAGCAGGGAAATGGGCAGCAGAAAGACAGCGCCCCAGTATTCGCCCTGCAAATCCTCCCCGGCGATGAGGTAGCTCGTCATCTTGCCGGTCATGCTCTCACCGTTGACGGTCAGCGATGCGTGCTCCTGCTCGTCGGCGGTGGCGACGCGCTTACCGTCCATTTCTTTGAAAAAACAGACGAGGGTTCTTTTTTTGCAGATTTGGTCTTAACTAAATGACATTGGCTATCAGGCGGGGGCTTTTTTATACAAATGATCCTGCGCTCCACAGCCGCAGTGGGACCACAAGTGTCTCGCAATTTATTTACGGAAATACCCTACCAAAATAGCACCCGGGCCGGCATGCGTACCCACCACGCTGCCCATCAGCAGGGTTTGCCCTTCTCCCAGCTCCTGCTTGAGCGCATCAAGATCCTGCTGGTTAAAGCTATGCGAATACGCAATCGGCATCGACGAATCAAAATCCGGAAGCTCACGCAGATGGCGAACCACAAAATCACATGCCTTTTTCATGCCGCGCTCTTTCCCGATCACCTCGAGAACGCCCTCCTTTACCCGAATGATCGGTTTGATCCCCAGCAGGTTGCCGATCGTCCCCTTTGTGCTGGAAAGGCGGCCGCCCTTGACCAGATATTTCATCGTGTTGAAGACCGCCAGCATTTCCACATGCTTTGTCAGCTCGGTGATGTACTCGGCAATTTCTTTGCCGCTCTTCCCCTCGTCACGCAGGCGGATCGCCTCGCGCACCAGCAAAGTCGCACCGGCCGAAACCGTTGTGGAATCGATCGGGTAAACGTCGCTGCGCCCGCATTCCTCTTTGGCAATCACGGCGGACTGATATGTACCGCTCAGCTTCTGGGAAATGTAAATCCCCACAATCTCATCGTTCGGGTACTCGGCATAAACATCCAGAAAGCTCTGGGGGCTGACCTGCGTTGTCGTCGGCATCTCTGCTTCCGTATTCAGCATCCCGTAAAACTCTTCGTCTGTGATCGTAAATTTATCGATATATTGGCGATCACCGAAATGCACCGTCAGCGGAACAATCCGAATTCCGAGCTGCTCGGCCTCCTCCCGGGACAAATCTGCCGTACTGTCTATTAAAATCTGAACGCTCATGCTGTCATTCCGCCTTCCTTTTTTTCTTCAAAAAAACGACTCAAGATTTTCAGGGATTCCAAAAGGGAGCAAAGTCTTTCTTCCGAAAGGGAATCGCCGATCATCTGAACCATATCGCGGTGAAACAGACGATGCTGCCATTCCGCCCTTTCCCCCTTCGGAGTCAGTACAATCCACACAACCCGGCGATCCTGCTCACAGCCGCGGCGCTCAAGGCATTCCTTTGCGACCAGCACACCGACTGCCGTGGTGAGCGCGCCCACACTGATACCCAGCCGTGCCGCGATCTTCGACATGGTGTTCTCCTGTCGGGCCTGCATCTGCGCCACAGCCTCCAGTATGTGCAGCTCCTTCATGCTCAGGCCGGATGTGTCTCCGGCAGAAAGCGCGGCTTCCTCATACTGCAGAATCTTATTAAAGGTTTCTACAAAAAAGTGATTCAGCTCCTCCTGCTGAACAGAATTCATGGATATGGATGCTCCTTTAAGCTTTTAAGTTAAAAGTATTTTACCGGAAAACAGAAGGGTCTGTCAAGTTTTTTCAAAAATTACTTTACTTGTCGTAGTAGTTGTGCTATACTCAAATTACTTCAACAGACGTAGTAATAAAAGGAGGAGGAACTAATTTGATCAGCAGCGATATCATGCGCGGCTACAACGACATCATGATCCTGTTTCTTCTGCTGGAACACGACTCTTACGGATATGAAATTTCGAAGGAAATACAGACACGCACCAAGGGAATTTACAGCATGAAAGAAACAACCTTGTATTCCGCCATCAACCGCCTGGAAAAAAGCGGATATATCGCCAGCTATCACGGTTCGGAATCCTTCGGCAAGCCCCGCACATATTTCACCATCACCAATGCCGGAAGATCGTATTATCGCGAGAAGTGCGGCGAATGGAAGCTGACCAGGCAGATCGTAGACTATTTTACCAGTGAGAAAGAGGAGAACGAGCATGAGCATGAGTAAAATTCAGATTTACGTAGAGAATTCCTTTGCCTCCTTGCCCCGCACGAAAGAGGTCGCCGAAGTGAAAATGAATATCATTGAAAGCATGGAGGAGCGCTATGAAGCGCTTTTAAAAGAGGGAAAGAATGAAAACGAGGCTTTCGGGGCCGTGATCTCGGAATTCGGCAGCATGGATGAAATCCGGCAGGAGCTGGGGATTTCGGAGGATCAGGATTCCCCTACCGCAGCGTCTACGGCAGGGAGTTACCCTCCCTCCATTCCTGAAGAGCTGCTGCGCGGCTATGAGGCGTTCCGCGGCCGCTTCGCCATCGCGATCACCGCAGGGGTGGTCTGCTGTATCCTCGCCATTGTGATGCAGCAGATTTTTGAAGCGATATTCGGTGAAGGCTTTCTGGCTACGACTATCTTCTTCCTGCTGGTTGCCGCCGGGGTCAGCCTGTTTGTTTACTTCGGGATGCAGAAATCCTACTGGGATGAGCAGCTGCAGCAATACCAGCCGTCCGCGCCTGTTTACCACCACCGCCACGCTTCCAGAGGGCAGGACGATACGCTTGCAGGCCGGCTGAGCGGCGCCATTATGCTGATAGCGACAGCGGTGTTCCTCCTTCTCGGCTTTTTGTTTGGCCTGTGGCACCCGGGCTGGGTGGTGTTCCCCGTGGGCGGAATCCTGTGTGGGGTCGTATCGACTCTGCTCGGCGACAGAGCCTGACCTGCCCTGATTTCTCTATTTCTGTCTTTTCAGGAAAACAAATTTTCTGCCTGTCCCTCTTGACAAACCAAAAACAATCGAATACTATGATAGCAACAGAAAAAATGCTTTGATAGGGACACGAATGTGAGATACCGTCTTTTCAGAGAGCTGCCGGTTGGTGCGAGGCAGCAGGACGCCCACAGGACATCACCCTTGAGCAGACGGCTGAAACCGCTGGGTAGTAAGCTGAGTCCGGATTTCCTCCGTTATTGGGAAGCATATTGTTAGATATGCAGCAAGATGCTGCCTGTACTGGGCAGCAATACAGAGTGGTACCGCGGGAGCTGACGCCCTCGCCTCTGGGAAACCGGAGGCGGGGGCTTTTTTATTTGCATCCTCCCCGGAACGAAAATTCATTGCAGGAGGAAAAAACATGCTGTTAACCGGCGCGCAGATTATTATGGAATGCTTACTGGAACAGGACGCCACCACCGTATTCGGGTATCCGGGTGGAGCGGTACTGAACATTTACGACGCCCTGTACGAGTACCGGGACAAGATCAACCACATCGAAACCTCTCACGAGCAGGGCGCGGCCCACGCTGCCGACGGGTATGCCCGTGCCAGCGGAAAAACCGGCGTTTGCCTTGCTACCTCGGGCCCCGGCGCGACAAACCTTGTGACCGGCATCGCCACCGCCTATATGGATTCCGTTCCGATGGTTGCCATCACGGGGAATGTCAACCTCGGCCTTCTGGGTCTGGACAGCTTTCAGGAGGTGGACATCACCGGAATCACGATGCCCATTACCAAGCACAACTTTATCGTCAAGGATGTCAGCGACCTGGCATTCACCCTGCGCGAAGCGTTCCGCATTGCGCAAAGCGGCCGGAAGGGCCCCGTGCTGGTGGATATCCCGAAGGATGTAACGGCGCACAAATGCGAATTTACTTCCCAAAAACCGGATCATCCGGTCAGCGCGCCCGCTCTTCCGGATGAAAACAGGCTCCAGCAGGCAGTGGAGCTGCTCCGGGAATGCCAGCGCCCCTTTGTGTACGCGGGCGGCGGCGTCATCGCGTCGGAGGCCTCCGACGCTCTGCGGGAGCTCTCCGAGCGCCTGGACGCCCCGGTTTCCTGCTCTTTGATGTGTCAGGGCGGGTTTGACCAGACCGACGAGCGGTATCTCGGCATGCTCGGCATGCACGGCACGGTTCCCTCCGCTCTGGCACTGAAGGAATGCGATGTGCTGGTCGCGGTCGGCACCCGTTTTTCTGACCGCGTGATCTGCAACGCGGATTTGTTCGCGCGCGGCTGCCGCGTGGTGCATATCGACATCGATTCCGCCGAATTTAATAAGAACATCTACGCCGACCTCCGCCTGAAGGGCGACGCCCGTGCCATTCTACAGGCTTTGAACAGCCGGCTGGAAATGGCCAGCCACCCCGAATGGACGGCACAGATCAAAGCGTGGCAGCAGGAGTATCCGCTCTCGCAGAAGGCTGTCTGTGAAAGCGGCGTAACCCCGCAGTATCTGCTGGAAACGCTTCACTATCTGGCCGGGGATCAGCTGATCCTTTCCACAGAGGTGGGCCAGCACCAGATGTGGACCGCGCAGTTTTATCCCTTCAAAGAACCTCGCCGCATGATCACCTCCGGCGGGCTGGGCACCATGGGCTTCGGCCTGGGTGCGGCGCTCGGCGCGCAGGTGGCGCAGCCGGGGCTGCGGGTGGTCAACGTTGCGGGCGACGGCAGCTTCCACATGAACTGTGCGGAGCTTTCCACCGCCGCCAAGTACAATATCCCCGTGATTGAGCTGATCGTAAATAATAACGTTCTGGGAATGGTGCGCCAGTGGCAGAAGCTGTTTTACGACGGCCGCTTTTCTCAGACAACGCTGAATAAAGCGACGAATTACGAGCTTTTGGCCGAAGCGTTCGGCGTAAAAGCCTTTACCATCCGCACCTGCCAAGACGTGGAGCCTGTCCTCCGTCAGGCGCTCGACTACCAGGGCCCGTCCCTGATCAACTGCCTGATCGACAGCGACATGAACGTTCTGCCCATGGTTCCCGCAGGTTCTGCGGCGGAAGAAGCCATTTTGGAAATCGACGAAAAGGAGCAGCAGCAATGAGTGACACAAAAGCAACAGAGTACATTTTGTCGGTGCGCGCCAAAAACACCCCCGGCGTTCTGCTGCGCATCTCGGGCCTGTTCAGCCGCCGGTGCTACAATATCATGAGCATCGTGGCCGCACAGACGGAGGATGAGCAGTATTCCGAAATGATTATCGTCGTGCAGGGCGACGACCGCATCGTCCGCCAGGTGGATAAACAGCTGAGCAAGCTTGAGGAAATTGAGCAGGTGACCGTTCTGGAGCGGGACAGTGCAGTGGTGCGCGAGCACCTGCTGCTGCGCGTTCGCCGCACACCCGAAAACAGCGAGTTTCTCGTCACGCTGGCCAACGCGTTCCACGCCTCGATTCTGCAGGTTTCCCCCACCACGATGATTCTGGAGCTGGTAGGCGACGCCACGGCGCTGAACAGCCTGATCGAGCTGTGCAAGCCGTACCAGATCGAACAGATTCTTCGCACAGGAGCAATGGCCATGAGCACTCAGGGGGTAGAAGCATGCTGACCTTAGATAAAATATACCACGCCGCATTCGTTTTAAAGGATGTGATCCGCCAGACCGATTTGATCCATGCGCCGAAAATCGGCGACGACTGCGAGGTTTACCTGAAAACGGAAAACCTTCAGGTGACCGGCTCCTTTAAGGTGCGCGGCGCTTACTATAAAATCTCGCGCCTCAGTCCGGAGGAGAAGGAGCACGGCGTGATCGCCTGCTCCGCCGGGAACCACGCACAGGGCGTGGCTCTGGCGGCCGCCAGAAGCGGCATCCAGTCCTGCATCTGCATCCCGAATTCCGCCCCCATCTCAAAGGTGGAAGCCACCCGCGCGTACGGCGCACAGGTGGAGCTGGTGGACGGCGTATACGACGACGCATACCAGCGCGCGCTCCAGATTCAGGAGGAAACCGGCAGCACCTTCATCCACCCGTTTGACGACGAGGACGTGATGGCGGGCCAGGGTACCATCGGCCTTGAAATTTTGAGCCAGCTCCCGGACGTGGACGCGGTGATCGTCCCAGTCGGCGGCGGCGGACTGATTTCCGGCGTGGCTTATGCCATCAAGTCGCTGAGCCCCAACTGCAAGGTGTACGGCGTACAGTCCAGCGGCGCGCCGTCTATGGTGCAGGCGCTGGCGCATCATCAGGTGGAATGCCTGAACGGCGTATGCACGATCGCGGACGGCATCGCCGTCAAGCAGCCCGGCGACCTGACGTATTCCATCTGTGACCAATACGTTGACGAGATCGTGACCGTAACCGACGACGAAATCTCCACCGCCATTCTGACGCTGATTGAACAGCAGAAGCTGATCGCCGAGGGGGCGGGCGCCGTTTCGGTGGCTGCCGCCTTGTTTAACAAGCTGGATCTGAAAGGCAAGAAGGTCGTCTGCCTGGTGTCCGGCGGCAATATCGATGTGACGATCTTGTCCCGCATCATCAACCGCGGCCTGCTCAAGGCCGGCCGTTCCTGCGACATGACGCTCGAGCTGATCGACAAGCCCGGCCAGCTCAAAGAGGTTTCGGCCATCATAGCGGATATGGGAGGCAATGTGGTGGCGGTTCGCCACGACCATTCCGGCGAGGGCAGCGACATCAACGGCTGCACCCTGCGCATCGTGATGGAAACACGCAACCACCAGCACATTGAAGAAATCCGCAGCGCACTTCTTTCAGCCGGGTACCGGATGATAGAACACTGATCCCTAAAAATCAAATGCGGCGGCTCCCCCTTCTTTTCGAAGAGGGGACCGCCGTTTTTGCGGCAGCCGGATACAGACCGGCTGCCAGGAAGTCACAGGTCGGATCAGTCTTTTTTGTATTTCATTCTGGTGGCCATGCCGCCGCGAATATGGCGCTGGGCCTTGTTGATCTCCAGCACATTCTTCACTTCTTTGTACAGCTGCGGATCAACATATTTCAGACGTTCCGCCACATCTTTATGTACAGTGGATTTGCTGACGCCGAATTTTTTCGCGGCTTTGCGAACGGTCGCGTTGTTCTCTATGATGTATTCTCCCAGCTCTACGGCTCGCTCTTCTACTATGCCTTTCACAGCTCTGCCTCCCAAACTAATCTGATTGGTTATAGATATGCGGCCGAAAATCAGAATATGAAAGCTACCGGAAAGAATCCGAACGTTCCCTCCCCCATTTCTTCCCTAAAAACAGGTTGGGGAATTGAAATTCGCCCACTTGTATGTTATAACTAACAAAGAAGGCCATCATTCCTGATTTCGGCAAATGGCTGTGATGGCGCGCCGACGGCGCTGACGGGAGGAGAAAACAAATGAAAGTCAGTCACATGATCCTGAAAGTAAACGATTTGCAGAAAGCGGTGGAAGAATACCGCGAAAAGGGCTTTGCTGTGGAATACGGCTCGGCAAAGCGGGCTTATAATGCCATCATTTATTTTTCTGACGGGCCGTACCTCGAGCTGCTTGCTTCTACCGGCATGCCGGAAATGATGAAGCGCCTGCTGTGCCTGTCGGGCAAAAAAAAGTTTGCCGACCGCCTCGATTTGTGGGATACGCACGAGGGCGGCCCCTGCGGACTGGCGCTGGAAACTTACGAGTCGAATCTGGAGCGTGAAAAAAAGCTTCTGGATCAGGCAAAGCAGAAGTATGTTGTCATGCCCTCTCACAGAAATGACACCAAGGGCCGCAAGCTCCGCTTTACCTGCCTGTTCCCCGACGATCTGCAGATTCCTTTTCTGATGACCTATTTCAATATTGATCCCAAGCCCAAAAACTTTGTGCATCCCAATGGGGTCAAACGAATCCGCAGCGTTTCGTTCGGTACATCAAAAGAACGGATACCGCTGATTTGTGCGCTGTGCGACGACCCCGCCCTGGTTCTGTTTGAAGGGAACGGCATTCACAGCATCGAGCTGGAGTATGAATCCGGGGAGACCCGGACGCTGATTGAAAACTGAAAAGCTCCGGAGACGACTGAGTCGACTCCGGAGCTTTTTTATTTATGAACTCAACTGAACGTTCCCGCCGCCAAAAACAGCGCAGAACACGCTGTGGCTACGTCGCGCTTCAACGGCTCTGGGAGCCATCAGCCCAGTTTAATATCCAAATACGCCTTGACCAGCCGGACACACTGATCCCACGAAAGCTGGCTGCTGTTAAAGCACAGGTCGTAATTATCTGCATCCTTCCAGTGTTTCCCGGTGAAATACTCGTAATATTCCGCGCGGCGCTTATCGATTTTTTGAATCAGGCGGCGCAGCTCCGAATCCGAAAGATTGGGGTGGAAAACCCTGGCCCGTTCCATGCAGGATTCCATCGGCGCATGAACATAAAGCCTTAAAACATGATCCATGTCCCGCAGAATATAATCCGCACAGCGGCCGATAATCACGCAGGATTCCTGCGCGGCCAGCTCGCGGATCACCTTGGACTGAAACTGAAACAAATTGCTGTTGGATACAAAATCCTCGCTGTCCGGCGGAATCAGTTCGCCCGAATACGATTTGCGGAACGCCTTCCACAGCACAGTGCTTTTCAGATTTTCGTCCGCTTTCGCAAACAGAGTCTCGTTAATTCCGCTTTCGTCAGACGCCATACGAAGCAGCTCTCTGTCATAAAACGGAACGCCCAGTTCCTCAGCCAGCAATTTGCCGACTGTTCTGCCGCCGCTGCCGTACTCACGTGCGATCGTAATGACAAATTTTTTCATTGTATCACTCTCCTGCCTGATTCCTGTTGGTCTCTTTATTTCCAGTATAAGCCATTCTGCTGCCATGGTCAACACAAAACATATTTCCCAATTTTGCAAAAAGCAGTTTTTTCATTCTTGTTACTTTTCTTGCAAATATTTCCATCTCATGATACATTATAGTTATATTGTTTAACAGAATGAAACGACATCTTATGCATTTTTAAAAAGGGAGCGTGTTTCTATGAAGAAATACAAACTGCTGACCCTGGTCATCGGTTTCGTATTGGCTGTATCGGCTTTTTCCGCACCGCCTGTATTCGCCGCATCCAGCGATTTTAAAATAACGAACGGAGTGCTGACAAAGTATACCGGAACCGACACTACCGTAAAAATTCCATCCACTGTTACCGAAATCGGCGCAAGTGCGTTTTCGGGAAACAACCGTATGACCTATGTGACAATTCCGGATTCCGTTGAAACAATCGCCGAGAAGGCTTTCTACGACTGCGGCCGTCTGGCCTCGGTCTCCATGCCCAGCAGTGTTGAGACGATCGGCACCCGCGCCTTTGCGGAATGCCCCAAGCTCAATTATATCACCCTGCCCAAAAAGCTGACAGAAATCAGCAGCGGGCTGTTCAGCGGCTGCACCGCTTTAAACGATATCACGATTCCGTCGAATGTCACTGTCATTGAGGATGCAGCCTTTTACAATTCCGGCATCACAAGCATATCTATTCCGCCGGATGTAAATACTATTGAAGAAAATGCATTCAGCTACTGCTCAAAGCTTACCAGTGTCAGCTTCCGCAGCGGCCTTACTACCCTTGGACAGGAAGCGTTCAGCTATTGCAAAGCTTTGACTTCCATTTCTCTTCCCCGCACGATCTCAGAGATGGATGATTCCGTTTTCTCCTACTGCACGGCACTGACAAGTGCCAGCCTGCCGGACGGTATGGAAGAGCTTCCCGATAAGACCTTTTTTAACTGCACCGCTCTGACCAGTGTATCCCTTCCGCGCTCGCTCTATTCCATTGGGGAACGCGCATTTTATAACTGCCGCGCACTGACGGGGATTTCGCTGCCCTCACTTCTGGAGGAAATCAAGCCCGAGGCGTTTGCCTACTGCGTTAATTTGCAGTCTGTCAAGCTTCCCCAGTATCTTTCCATGTTGGGAGAGGGCGCCTTCTCTTACTGCTCACGCCTGCAGTCCGTCAATATTCCTGCCGAACTCGATACTCTGGAGGATGACCTGTTTGCTTACGACCAGATGCTCAGTTCCGTCACTATAGAGGATGGACTGAGAGGAATCGGTGACGGTGTATTCTATGATTGCACAAAACTCTATACCCTTGTCGTCCCCGACAGCGTACAGGACATCGGCCGCAGTGCGTTTGGAGACAATACCACGCTGCGCGGCTCATCGGACTCCTATGTGCGAGCATACGCCAACAGCAAGGGGTATACCTTTAAGCTCAAGAGCGATCCCTCTTCGGATATCCCTGCCGGCGCGAACACCGGAACCGATAACGGCTCCACCAATACCGATCTGATTTACAACGGCGTGCAGTATGCCGGTTCTGTTATGATCGATACGAATACCTACACCATGGCCCCCGGCAACATTTACGACATCGGCGTCGTTCTGGCCGGAAATGCCTACACCAAAACCATCAACGTTTATTCCAGCCGCACCGGAATTGCCACCGTGCAGAGGCTGGCCAACGGCAATTACCGCGTAACCGGAAAGGCCCCCGGCACCTGCTATGTTGTGGTGGATGTGCTGAGCGGTTCTACCGTACTGAATCACGTTTCCATCCGCTTCGACGTGGCGTATAACGTGACACAGCACGGTCAGGCTGCCCGCAACCGCAGCTACTTCAACTAAAAATTTTCTGGTAATTTCTAAAAGAGCGCGGCGCCTGCGGAATTCTCCGTCAAGGGGTCGCGCTTTGCTGTAATGATGCTCCGAAAGCTTCCGGCAAATCCGGAAGCTTTTTGCATACTTTGCATAGACTTTTCAAAATCTCTTTACTTTTTCTTACGAATCGAGTAGAATAAAAAACGTTATCGCGGACACTTTCTAATGCTACTACGCTAAAGTGCCTGAAATGTGATCAAAATCGGAAGGACTGTTATTATGAAGAAATTACTGGCTTCGCTCCTCGCTCTTACGATATCGCTCGGCATGACTGCCTGCGGCCAGGGAAATCAGCCGGCTTCCTCCGCGGCCGGCGCAGATGAATCCTGGGACAAGGTGGAAAAAGCCGGCACTCTGGTTGTTGGGCTGGACGATGCATTCCCCCCGATGGGCTATAAAGATACCAATACCGGCGAATTGATCGGATTCGATATCGATCTGGCGAAGGAAGCCTGCAAACGCCTTGGCGTAGAGCTGAAGCTTCAGCCGATCGACTGGAGCAACAAGCAGGCCGAACTGGACAACGGCAACGTGGACTGCCTGTGGAACGGTTTCAGCAAAACCCCTGAGCGCGCCGAAGCGATGGCTTTGAGCATTCCCTATATGAGCAACAACCAGATCATTCTGGTCAAGACGGAGTCCACCTATAAAACGCTCAAAGATTTAAGCGGCAGGGTGGTCGGCGTGCAGAGTGATTCCTCCGCCGAAGCGGCTCTGAACGCGGTGGAAAACAAGGAGTTCAAGAGCTCCCTGAAGAATGTGATACAGATCGACGACTACACCAAGGCGATTCTGGAAATTCAGAACGGCACAATCGACGCGATCTCGATCGACGAGGTTGTCGCGCGCTTCTACCTGAAAAACCAGCCCGGCTCCTTCCGCATTCTGGAGAACGGCGGCACGGCGATTTCTCTGGCGTCTGAGGACTATGTCGTCGGCATGCGCAAAAACGATCTGGCGCTGAAAGATAAGATCGATGAAACCCTGCGCGCGATGGCAAAGGACGGTACAATGACCACCATTTCTGGAAAATGGTTTGGCGAAGATGTTACAACGGTAGACGTGAAATAAAACCCGTCTCCGAAATTGGTCCCGGAGGTCTAAGCTATGAATTATCAGGTGCTATTAACAGAAATGTTTACGGCAACGCTGATGTCTCTGCAAATTTTCTTTTTCACCCTGATTGTCTCGCTTCCTTTGGGACTTTTGGTGGCACTGGGCAGAATGTCGAAACTGAAAATCGTCAATCTGCCCGTGCGCTTCTACATATTGATCATGCGCGGAACCCCGTTGATGCTGCAGCTGCTGTTCATGTTCTATGCGTTAAAGCCCCTGCTTGGAATCCAGCTGGATCGCGTATTGGCCGCAGAGGTTGCGTTTGCCCTGAATTATGCCGCCTATTTTGCCGAGATTTACCGCGGCGGTCTGGAGTCCATCCCCAATGGACAGCGGGAAGCCGCAAAGGTTTTGGGGTACACCAAATCGCAGGCCTTTTTTCACATTGTTCTGCCTCAGGTGATCAAGCGGATCACCCCACCAATGGGGAACGAATTCATCACCCTGGTAAAAGATACCTCTCTGGCGCAGGTAATCGGTGTCGTTGAGCTGCTGAAGGTCACCTCTCAGTGGGTCTCGAGCGCTGTGGATATGACTCCTCTGGTAATCGCCGGGCTGTTCTACCTGGTAATGAACGGGATTGTCACCCGGGCATTTACGGTGCTGGAAAACCGGCTGAGCTATTACCAATAAGGAGGGATTCCCAATGAGTCAGAGGATTCTGACCGCAACAGATATCAAAAAGTGCTTCGATGGCGAAGAAGTCCTCAAGGGGATCTCGCTGGAGGTGCATCGGGGCGAGGTGCTCGCCATCATCGGGCCATCCGGTTCGGGAAAAAGCACCCTGCTACGCTGCATTGCTCAGCTGGAAAACGTGGATTCGGGCCTTATTTCCGTCTGCGGCGACGTACTGGTACAAAACGGCCCTGACGGAAAAGCCGTGTATTCCTCCCCCGAGCTGTGCCGTAAAATCGGCCTGCGCCTGGGGCTGGTATTCCAGAATTTCAACCTGTTCCCGCATTACAGCGTACTGAAAAACATCACCGACGCGCCGGTGCGCGTGTTACAAAAAAGTCACGAGGAATCCACCGCTACCGCAAGAGAGCTGCTGAAGAAAATGGGGCTCTCTGAAAAAGCGGACGCTTACCCGTACCAGCTTTCCGGCGGGCAGCAGCAGCGGGTTTCGATTGCCCGGGCGCTGGCCATGAACCCGGAAATCCTGTTTTTTGACGAGCCGACCTCGGCCCTTGACCCAGAGCTGACGGGCGAAATTCTGCGGGTTATGCGCCAGCTGGCCGCAGAGCACATGACCATGGTTGTGGTAACGCACGAAATGCAGTTTGCCCACGACGTGGCCGACCACGTCATCTTCATGGACGGCGGCACGGTTCTGGAAAACGGCACGCCGGACGAAATTTTTTCTCACACCCGCAACGAGCGCACCCGGGCGTTTCTTTCGCGTTTTACGGAATGAGCCCTGCGGCAATCCGGGCCGTGGTATAGCGCCCGATCAAATTTGCTTATGAGTGCAACTCACAGGATATACAATCTTCTGAACCAAGCAGGAGGGCTCCGCCAAAACGGCGGGGCCTTTCCTGCTTTTGGGCAGAAAAACAGCCTTCCCGGTTCGCACCATGCAATCGGAAGGCTGTTTTTATTCTTATTATTCCGCGCCGTTCGCGTTCTCCCAGTCGTGCCACATGTTCTGCATGTCGTTATTTTTTCTAGATGCAATCGCGAAAAACTGCTGTATATCTGCATTGTCTATACTTTCCTTATGTATTTTACCATAAAGCATAATTTAGCTTTTTTTCCACAATGATTATAAGGTCGCCATTATCATCTCTGCCCTTTGCATTGTTGCATTTTTGTGTGCAAAATTTATGTCTTTAGATTTGTCTGATATTAAAAATCTAAAACGCACAATGGCAATGCCATCGTGCGTTTTTATGCTTTGGAGAGGCGTTTTGGGTCTTATAATACAAAATTACCGTATATAAGACCTTGCAGTATCCGTCTTGAATGTACCGTGAAATGATCAGGAGGCCGGATTGCGAAGCGGGAATTCGAATATCCCCGCGGGCGTGTTGCTGTTATGCACTACATTGACAGTAACCGGTTGGCTACCGCGGCTAAGATACTCTGACGGGGTGATGCCGGTCAATTGATGAAACACCCGGCTGAAATAGTGTACACAGCTAAACCCCAGTTGCTCCGCAGCCTGCGTTACATTGCAGTCTGAAAAGAGCAACAGATCTTTGGCCTTGTTAATTTTCTGCAGGTTAATATAGTGCCGGGGTGTACAGCCCATGGCTTCTTTAAAAAAGGAAGAAAAGTAATTCTCGTGGTAGCCGCAGGCCGCCGCCAGCTCTGCCACAGACAAATTCGGATGTATCGCAATCAGCTCCAGTGCTTTTTTCAGCTTGCTGTTTCGCCCTACATCCACTGGTGGTGCAGGCAGTGCGGCAGACTCTGTCCGATTCAACAGGAGCAGCAGCTCGTACATCCGCAGACTTACAAGCTCAGCACTGCCAGCTCGCTGCAGGACTGCCTCCTCCAACAGGTTTTTCAGCAGCACCTGCTGGTAATCTCCGACCCACGGCAAAAAAAGGGGTAATTGCGCCGCCGGTTTTGCCAGGCAGCCCTCGCAGGTAAATTTTATATTCAGGCTACAGGAATCATCCAGACTGTGGATGGAGTGTTCTATCCCGGGCGGTATCATAGCAAGCCCGCCGGGCGGCACAATAAAATCCGTCTCTGCAGCATGCATGCGGACGTGACCCGCCAGACCGAACAGATAGTGAAAAAAAGGATGGCTGTGAGGTTCAATGTACTGACCGGGTTTCTTTTTGTCGCGAACCACCCGGTGAACGGTTACGTTGCTTTCCATAGAGTATCACCTCATAGTCACCTTATCATATATCTGAGAAAAGTGCAAATAAAGAATAAAATTTTCAAAAGACAGTCTCCTCTTTTCTGCGGTAAGATAAAGAAAAAGAAAGGGGGCGTTATTTTGGAAAACCCTAACCATAGCTTTCAGGACTATAGTGTCATTGAGGGATTGCTGAAGGAGGTTCACATCCCGCCCATGTTCAAGATTCGGCAGCACTTTGACGACACCCACCTGACCGACGTAGCCGGCGAGGTGCGCCGCCAGCTGGAGAACAAGGGACTGGAGGAACTGCTCCGGCCTGGAATGCGTATCTGCCTTACGGGATCAAGCCGCGGTATCGCCAATATGAATGTTGTGCTGCGGGAAGCGGTCTCCTACTTAAAACGCCTTGGCTGTCACCCTTTTATCGTCCCTGCCATGGGCAGCCACGGAGGGGCCACCGCCGAGGGTCAGCGGCTTATCCTCTCCGGTTATGGTATTACGGAAGAATTTTGCGGCTGCCCCATTGATTCCTCCATGGAGACGGTGGAACTGGGCCACGTGGAAGAGGAGGGAAAGCGTCTTCCCGTCTACATCGACAAGCTGGCCTTTGAGGCGGACGGTATCGTGGCGATCAATCGCATCAAGCCCCACAGCGCCTTTCGGGGCGGCTATGAGTCAGGACTGACCAAAATGCTCTGCATCGGTCTCGGCAATCAGGAGGGGGCGGACAGTCTTCACCGGGACGGCTTTGGGGTGTTTAAAACCCGCATCCCCCTCTTCGGGAATTTTGTCCGCACCCATGCAAAGGTACTCTTCGGCATTGGGGTAATTGAAAATGCCCACGACCAAACCTGCAGGGTGGCGGTGCTGCGCAACGAGGAAATTCCGGTGGAAGAGCCAGGATTGCTGGAGTATGCCAAAGGTCTGATGCCCCGAATTTTGGTGGATGAGACCGATGTCATGGTGGTGAAGGAGATCGGAAAGGATTTTTCCGGCAGCGGCATGGACCCCAACATCACCGGAACCTGGTCCACCCCCTATGGCGGCGGCGGTCTGAAGCACCAGCGCACGGCAGTATTGGATTTGACCGAGGCCTCCCACGGAAACGGGATGGGAATCGGTCAGGCTGATACCACCACGCTCCGCTTTTATGAGAAATTCAATTTTCTGGAGACCTATCCCAATGCCCTGACCTCCACTGTTTTTTGGCCCATTAAGCTGGCCATGGTACTGCGAGACGACAAGATGGCCATTCAGGGCGCGATCAAAACCTGCAATCACATTGACCCCGAGAATCCCAGAATTGTACTGATCCGCAACACACTGACCATGGGCGAGCTGTATCTTTCCAAAGCATATTGGGAGCTTGCCCAAAACACCCCCAGCATAGAAATTGTTGAGGAACCAAAGGAACTGCCTTTTGACGAAAAGGGAAATCTGCTGATATGGGAGGAACGCCAATGAAAACCATCATGACACAGCCTCTTTGCAAAGAGGGATATGAGAAATTTGCCCAAGCAGGAGAAATCTGGGTTGCCAATTCCGGCAACCCCACAGAGTATCTGGAGGAGCTTTCCACTGCGGATGCTCTGGTGATCCGCATCGGACACTTAAACGCTCAGGAGCTGGAACAAGCCCCTAACCTGAAGGTAATAGGGCGCTCCGGAATCGGGTTCGACAGCGTGGATGTGGCGGCGGCCACTGCCCGGGGCATTCCGGTGGTGATCGCCCCGCACTGCAACGCCGATTCGGTGGCGGAGCACACCCTGGCCCTGATGCTGGGAGTGGCCTCTAACCTGGTGGAATGTCACAACGAAGCGCTGCGCGGAAATTTTGAAATCCGAAACTGCGGGCGCCAGTTTGAGCTGCTGGACAAAGCAGTAGGCATTGTGGGATTTGGTGACATTGGTAATCGTGTTGGGCGGCTGTGCGCTGCCTTTGGGATGAAGGTGATGGCCTATGATCCTTACCTGTCTGAGCAGCAGATTGCAGAACGCGGCGCGCAGCCCTGCCCGACGCTGGAGCATCTGCTGAAGGCTGCGGACATTGTAACCCTTCACATTCCTTTGCTGCCTGAAACAAAAGGCCTCATTGGGAAAGCACAGCTGGCCCAGATGAAGCCCTCGGCGATATTGGTAAACTGTGCCCGAGGCGGCATTGTGGATGAAGACGCACTGATTGAGGCCCTCAATAACGATATCATCGCGGGGGCGGGAATCGACACTCCGGTAGAAGAGCCCACCCGACTGGGGAATCCGCTATTGGCAGCAAAGCATCTCATCTTTTCTCCCCACAGCGCCGCCCAGACAAAAGAGGCCACGATCCGCGCCGCCACCATGTGCGCCGACGGCTGTCTGGCTGTTCTGCAGGGTGAGCAGTGGCCCGGTGTGGCAAATCCGGAGGTTTACCGTCACCCCAAATGGAGCGGAGAAGCAAATTAGGATCAATAAAATCATGTGCAGAAGGGCCCCGGCGATCCACCTCCCGCAGGATTTCCTCCATAGTCAGGTTGATATTCAGGGATGCAGCACTTTCTTCCTGACTTCAACGGTGGCGGGCTATCCGAGGAAAAAACCCAGCGATGGTGGAACTGGTGCCGTTCTTTGCGGCGGCCATCCTCTTTGTCGCACCGGGTACGCTTAGCGTTTTCTCTAGGGTTGCACTGGGCGGCGCATTGGTTATCCGGTGCACTGTAATTTCTAAAACCCGGAAAAATAAACAGATTGTCGCACAAACACATTGCGACAGAAGAAAGGGAGTACCTATATGTTGATTTCCAGTCTTGCCCTGGCCGAACATTACGACTATTTGGCAGAAAAATTCAAAATCGGCTATGCCTTTCTCCGCAGACCCGATCTTGCAGACCTTCCGGTGGGAAAGATTGAGCTGGAGCAAGGAGTTACCGCCAGCGTACAGGAGTATACGACCATTCCTGCAGACGAGGGCAAATACGAGACCCATGACCGCTACTTTGACATTCATTACATAGTTGCAGGACGTGAGGGCTTTCATCTGGCCCCGCGCGATACACTGGAGGAGAAGATTCCCTACGATGCTGAGCGGGACATCACCATTTACCATAGCCCAGAGACGGCCAGCCAGGTGATTCTTTCCCAGGGAGAACTGATTGTAGTCGCCCCGGAGGAGGCCCATATGCCTAAGATTGTTGTGGGTGAGTCTGCAATGGTGAAAAAAATTGTGCTGAAGGTTCCGGTATCCTAAAGTTTCTTAAAAAAGCCCATGTATTGTTGAGACAATTCCCAGGCTTTTTGTGCGAAAATGATCTTGAATGTTGTGTGGAAAAACAGATTCCAACGACTCAGGGATTATGATAAAGCAAAAGCTATGTTACCTCTCAATGAATCTATTTTGTACAATGATTTCAGGTCAGAAGGAAGTATCCTTGCAGCAAGACGGTATCGCTTTCGCGATACCGTCTTGCTGTTTTCATTTTCCTTATAGGATAAAGCCAGAGATAAATTTTATGAAATAAAGCATCCTTTCCATCCATTCCAAGTTTCGACCATGCTAGTGCCCGACTTTCCTCTCTAGGATACGCTTTACTATCTGCTTCCTCATTTCCCTCAAACATTTCTGTTAATCCCTGCCACTACTTCTGCGATTCCCGCATATGATACCACAGATTCATAATCAATGCTTTTCAGCTCAGTTCAATGATGGTGAAAAGGAAAAAGTGATTTCGTACTTCATATATAGGATTTATCTATTACAATAAATAAAAATATGCTATTACCTTGTTGCGAGGATTCTTTGGTATAATAGATTAATATACCAAATTCGGGCATCCATCGGGATTGTTTGAAAATAAAACATAAGGGGAATGGTTATGCAGCTTACGGAATTGTTGTGCGGTCCAAAACCCTCGCTCTCTTTCGAGGTTTTTCCACCGAAAAAAAGCAGCAATTATGAAAGCATCCAAAAGGCCGCCGAAGAAATCGCCCTGCTTTCGCCAAGCTTTATGAGTGTGACATATGGCGCGGGCGGCGGAACCAGCGATTATACTGTTTCGATTGCGGCGGACATTCAGAATCAATTCCACGTACCCGCTTTGGCCCACCTGAGCTGCATCCATTCTTCACGGGAAGGCATTCGCGAGCAGCTTTCCAGCCTGCGTGCTGCCGGCGTCAGCAATGTACTTGCGCTCAGGGGCGACTTGCCGCCGGAATCAAGCGTACACGAGGACTGGGAATTCCATTATGCCAGTCAGCTCGTGTCGGAAATCCACCGGTACGGCGGGTTCTGCATCGGCGGAGCCTGTTATCCTGAGGGCCATACGGAATCTCCGTCCCAAAGAAAGGATATCGAATATCTGAAGGAAAAGGTAGACGCCGGGTGTGATTTTTTGACATCACAAATGTTTTTTGACAATAATATTTTTTATAATTTTATGTACAAAATCAGAAACTTGGGAATTCAGGTACCTGTCATTCCGGGAATTATGCCCGTTACCAACGTTGCCCAGATCCGCAGAATTATTGCTCTTTCGGGAACCGTACTGCCCCAGCGCTTTCGGTATATTTTAGATCGCTTCGGAGAGAATCCGGCCACCATGCGCCAGGCGGGGATCGCTTATGCAACAGAGCAAATTATAGATCTGTTTGCCAATGGGATACCCGCTGTACACGTTTATTCGATGAACAATCCTTTGATTGCCCGTAAGATCATGGAAAATCTATCGGAAATTGTGGGCGCCCCCGCAGAGGTATCCAATGAGACATAGCTCCGCAGTAAAAACTGTTTTTCATAAACCGTCCGACATAGAAATCCCGCTGAAAGAAGTTGGCCGCTATATGGGGCTCGGGCGTTCTCAGCCGGATGCTCAGCTTGTCGGTTTGATGGAAAAGGCTCTGGCCGATTTTCAAAAGGCGGCAAATTATACCGCCTGCTTTATGGAAGTGCCCGTGTCTATTACGGAGGCAAAAACAGATTTCGGCACTTTCTGTGTGGAAGGAAAAAGCCTTGCCAAACATCTTGCAGGGTGCGACCGCGCCATATTGTTTGCAGCTACCACAGGCATAGAGACCGAACGGCAGAGAAAGCGCGCTTTTGTCACTTCGCCGGCCCTGGCTCTTGTGTTGGACGCCGTCGGCACCGCTGCCATCGAAAGCTTTTGCGATCTGTTGTGCCGGGAATGGGCCGAAGAACACCCTGGCCAAGCTTTTCGTTCGCGTTTCAGCCCGGGTTATGGCGATTTGCCTTTAAACGCACAGAAGCCCTTGCTGGATGCCCTGCATGCGAACCAGAATGCGGGCATTTCTTTGACAGGTGCGCTGCTCATGATTCCGCAGAAATCTGTTTCGGCTATCATTGGAATGGAACAAACAGACCACACAGCAGAAAAACCGGCTGTATGCTCTAAACGGGATCATTGCCCGACCTGCGGTCAGCAAGACTGCACATTTCGTCTATGAAGGGACTTTGCAGAAATGAATATCATGGAATGTATCAATCAAGGGATTTTTTATCTGGACGGTGGAACCGGCACCTATTTGCAGGAGCAGGGGCTGGCGCCCGGGGAGCTGCCGGAAACATGGAATCTGCTGCATCCTGAAAAAATAAAGGATCTGCACCGGCAGTATTACGAAGCGGGAAGCCATCTGGTTTGTACCAATACTTTCGGCGCAAACGGGTTGAAATACGACGGACAGGAAGGCCGGTTTTCGGTAAAAGAGGTGGTTTCAGCCGCCGTAAACTGTGCAAAAACCGCCAGAGAGGAAGCGAAATACGGTCAGCCGGATCGTTTCGTCGCGTTGGACATTGGCCCTCTCGGCAAGCTGCTTGCCCCGCTGGGAGACCTGGATTTTGAAGATGCCGTTTCCCTGTTCGCCGAAATCGTACAGGCCGGCGCAAAAGCCGGTGCTGATTGTGTGCTGATTGAAACCATGAACGATTGCTATGAAACCAAGGCCGCTGTGCTGGCCGCGAAGGAAAACTGCAGTCTGCCTGTTTTCGTCAGCAATGTGTATGATGAAACGGGCAAGCTGATGAGCGGTACCACGCCGGAGGCGATGGTAGCCATGCTGGAGGGTTTGGGCGCAGACGTCATCGGCATCAATTGCTCATTAGGGCCGGACAAAATGCTGGAGCTCCTCCCCAGATTTATTTCCTGTGCGTCCGTCCCTGTTCTGGTCAAGCCGAATGCAGGGCTGCCGCGCTCGGAAGGCGGAAAAACGGTATTTGACGTGTCGGCCGAAGAATTTGCACAAACCATGCTCCGCATTGCAGCCGGAGGGGCCCGTGTCATAGGCGGGTGCTGCGGAACGACGCCTGCTTATATCAGGCTGATGACGGATCAGACAAAGGGCCTGCCCGTTACTCCGATTCTTTCCAAACACCGCGCTGTGATCAGCTCTTATACCCATGCCGTTGTATTTGGCGGCAAACCGGTCATGATTGGCGAAAGAATCAATCCCACAGGCAAAAAACGGTTTAAAGAGGCCCTGCGGCAGAAGGATATCGGCTATATTCTCAAAGAAGGTATTTTGCAGCAGGAGCAGGGTGCACAGGTGCTGGATGTCAACGTGGGACTTCCTGAAATTGATGAACCGGAAATGCTGGTAACCTGTGTGAAAGAGCTGCAAAGCGTATGCGATCTGCCGCTTCAGCTGGACACATCTAACCAGACTGCCATGGAACGCGCGATGCGCGTGTACAACGGCAAGCCGATGATCAACTCTGTCAACGGCAGTGACGAGAGCATGAACGCCATCTTCCCTCTCGTTAAAAAATACGGGGGCTTTGTCGTTTGCCTGACGCTGGATGGATCCGGAATTCCGGAAACAGCGGAGGGACGTTTCGGGATTGCCGAGCGTATCGTACGTCGGGCGGCAGAATATGGGATTGCCGCCTGCGATTTGATTTTTGACCCGCTGGCCATGACAATTTCTTCCGACCAGCAGGCGGCCCAGGTCACTCTGGACACGATTCCGATGATTCAAGGCAGGCTGGGCGTTTGCTGTTCTCTGGGAATCTCTAATATTTCCTTTGGTCTGCCCAACAGAGATTTTATCACCGGCACATTTTTTATCATGGCTTTGGTAAAAGGGCTGAGCGCGGCGATCATGAATCCCTTCTCTTTTGAAATGCAAAAGGCGTATCACAGTTACCTGGCCCTGGCCGGATTGGACGACAACTGCCAGGAATATATCCGCTTTTCTCAGAATGTTCCGTCGGATACGGTGACTGTGTCAAAGGCCCCTGCCGCCCAGAACTCTTCCCAAATGCCGGACGGACTGCAGGGCGCCATCCTCCGCGGGTTCAGTGCGGAGGCGGCTGAACTGGCAAGGGAAAAGCTGAAAAGCACAGAGCCGCTCGCCCTGATTCAGGAACAGATTGTGCCGGCACTGGATATTGTCGGAAAAGGATTTGAAGCAAAAACGGTCTTTTTGCCGCAGCTTTTGATGAGCGCCGAAGCGGCAAAGGCGGCATTTGAAGAAGTGCGGAAAAAGCTGCCGGCTTCCGATGAAATCGGCCCGGCCGTGATTTTGGCCACAGTAAAAGGCGATATTCACGATATCGGGAAAAACATTGTCAAGGCGATCATGGAAAATTACGGCTACCACGTGATTGACCTTGGAAGAGATATTCCGCCGGAAACGATCGTAGAATCGGCCATTGAAAATCAGGTAAAACTGGTGGGACTCAGCGCGCTGATGACTACCACCGTCCCTGCTATGGCTGAGACGATCCGTCAGCTGAAAGAAAAAAAGCCGGATACGCTGGTTATGGTGGGCGGAGCCGTCATGACACAAGAGTATGCTGACCAAATCGGTGCTGATTTTTATGGAAAGAACGCCATGGAAAGCGTAAGATATGCAGAGCGCGTATTAAAAGGCAAATCTGACTGATCAATCAAATAAAGGGGTATTTCATGGAAAAACAAAATAATCGCAATCGGATTTGGATTCCCATCACAGCTTTTGTACTGGCCATAGCCCTGCTCGCGGGCCTTTGGGCGATTTTTTCCCCAAAACCCACAGAGGGCAGCAAGCATATTTCTATCGCGGTAGTTTATGAGGATGGAAAAACCGAAAATTTCACCGTCGATACCGATGCTGAGTATTTGAAAGAAGCAGCCGAATCTGTTTTATCCATTGAGGGAAAAGAAACGCAATACGGGTTCTCGCTTTACACGATTAATGGAGTAACCGCGGACTTTAGTCAAGGGGATCAATACTGGGCGCTTTATGTAAACGGGGAATATGGACAATATGGCATAGATCAGCAACCAGTTACAGACGGCGATCAATATCAATTCATCGTTGAAAATATTGAAAATGCTTCAAAATAATTCTTTGACCGCCAAAGAGCTGGTCCGGCTGTCGATATGTACCGCGATACTGTTTGTCTTACAGATTGCACTTTCCCCATTGCCGAATATCGAAATGGTAACACTGCTGATCCTGCTTTATACGCGCTGGTTTCAAAAGAAAGCTCTTTTCATTATCTATGTATTTGTGCTTTTGGAAGGCGTTTTTTATGGGTTCCATTTCTGGTGGTTTGGCTACCTGTACATTTGGGCGTTTCTGTGGATCATCGCTACGCTGCTGGATAAAAGGCCCCGCAGCGTATGGACATGGGCAGCGTTCGGCGGAGGATTCGGCCTGCTGTTCGGCCTTTTCTTTTCGCTCATTTACCTATTGGCAGGCGGCATCCCCACCGCTCTGGCGTGGTGGATTGCGGGCATTCCCTTTGATATTCTGCATGGCGTCAGCAATTTTATCTTAATCCGCATTTTATTTCAGCCGCTGGACCGTCTGTATCACACCATCGCGTAGCAATGGACTGCGCTGGGAAAGATTGGTTAGATATTGCCGTGTGCATTCGATGCACTCAAATAAACCGCTTACAATTCTGATTCCGGCATGTTTTCTTCCTATCAAAAGCAAAAACAGGTTAGCAATACCAACCTGTTTTTGCTTTCATGAACATTTGAGGGTAACTCATAGTGGTACGGGCGATTCATTCTTAGAGTAAATCATCCATAGTACCGATATTCTTCTGGCGGCGCGATGATAGAGAGCAGATAATCATTAACATACAGAATAAAATACATCGCTATCTTTGTATCTTAATTTATTATCCACTAAATATATGATATAATTAAAAACCGATCTCTATTCTTAATAATACTTAGGATGATTTATATGCCGAAACGGAAGAAACCCAAGATGCCTCCACTATCCGTTTTAGATAAATTGATTTATTATTTTCTTTTTTTAATTATCATCATGATATCGTTTAGTTTTTCTTTTATTCCTGGATGGGTACACAATTTTACTTCGTTTACAAACAATCGTGTTTTCGCTGTAGCAACAGGCAGTTCTTCTCTCTTTTTAGTGATACCTACGCTCACCATTTTCTGTATCAGCTTCTGTTTTTGGATTGTGAAATTTAAAGAAAAGAGGCCAATCTTCGGGAAAAGGGGAATAATCTATGGAGAGCAAACCCGTAATATCTATCCTTTATTTGGCCAACAGCATAAACCTAAAAGCATAAACGACTTAAGTAAGAATAAAAAAATGTATAAGAGGTTTGTTTCTGCTTCTTTAGCCATTATTTTAATATTATCTTTTGTAATTGGTGCTTTTGGCATCTACTCACGTTATGAACTCACAGATACTTCAATTGTGAAATATGATTGCCTAAATCATGTATCTAATCAATATCCACTCAATACGGTCACTCAGGTGGAAATAGGTGCTTACTATCATCATCAAGTCCGCAGGATTGGATATTATACATTTTCGTATACATTTTTCTTTAATAATGGAAAGGATATTCAGTTTACTTACTCAGAGTTTCGCGATCTTGAATCTGTCAAAAAAATCAATAGTATTTTGCATGCTGTTCCTAAAAAAAACAGTGGGGTACAAAATCTTGATGCTCTAAGGCGTGAATATCATTTCAACGATCAGGATTGGGCAATCATTCAAAAACTTTTTTCCACTTGATCTGGCAATCTCCACAAACGCCATTTGGGCTAATTTGCAAAAAAGCCCGAAAAGCTAGCATTCTGAACTGTATTCCAATTGTTAGACAGTATGATATACTGAAAATAAAGGGATGCTTTTCTACGCCTAAAGAGAAATCGAACAAGCGAAATATGGCAGAGTTTAAGGAAAAGGCAGTAGAGCGTAATTTAATAAAGCTGTATAAGAATAGAGGGCTTACAGATAGTTTATCTGTAAGCCCTCTTATCAGCTCAATACAACGCTATTATTTTTACAAATTTTCACGCTAAGCTCCTATGTAAGTTCAAAAGGCTGCATGATATTATAACGGAACCAGTTTTAATCACTGATATTACATCTTAAATTTCTAATAAATACAGCTTAACCGCATCTTTCGTCAACATATCAAACACTCCTTAAGCAATGTTTGTATGTAACAATACAGTTAAGCTGTTTATCACAATTGAATTCTATTTTACACAATACAGACGAATTCCACTGTTGTAAAATCACCTGAAAACCCGTATGGATACTGGATCGCTTCCAAAATTATTCCGCGTCGTCCGCGTTCTCCCAGTTGTGCCACACGTTCTGCACGTCGTCGTTGTCCTCCAGGTTATCCAGCAGCTTCTGCATCTTAGTGATGGAATCGGGGTCGTTCAGCGCGGTGTAGGTGGTGGGAACCATCTCTACCTCGGCAGACACGAACTCATATCCCTTGCCCTCCAGATCAGAAAGCACAGCGCTGAAATCGTCCGGCTCGGTGTAGATTTCGAACACATCGTCATCCGCCTGAAAATCAGCAGCGCCGGCCTCCAGGCAATCGGTCATCACGGTGTCCTCCGACAATCCTTCGCGCTCGATCACCAGCACGCCCTTCTGCGAAAACAGGAAGGAAACGCAGCCGCTGGTGCCGAGATTGCCGCCGAATTTATCAAAATAGTGGCGTACATCCGCTGCGGTGCGGTTACGGTTGTCCGTCAGGGCCTCTACAATCACCGCCACACCGTTGGGGCCATAGCCCTCGTATACGATGCTCTCATATTTGGTACCGTCGCCGTCGCCCGCCGCTTTTTTAATGATGCGCTCAATATTATCGTTAGGCACGTTTGCGGCCTTAGCCTTCGCGATGCAGTCCTTCAGCTTGGAATTGGATCTGGGATCCGGCCCCCCGCCTTCTTTTACCGCCACCGCAAGCTCTCGTCCGATTTTAGTAAAGATCTTGGCTTTGGCACCATCTATTTTTTCTTTCTTTCGTTTAATGGTACTCCATTTTGAATGGCCTGACATACTAATAAGCCTCCCGTAAAAATAGCTTTGATATTTTATTTTATCACGTTTTTTCCGTCATAGCAAGCGCCGCCTGATGAGCCTTCTCCATTACCTCAGGCGGAATCTCGGTCGTGCCGGTCCGATCCGTATGCGGCCACTCCACCACATGCTCCAGCTTCGTGTTCATAACGGTAAAGGCCAGCTCGAGCTGACGGGTCATCATATGCGCTCCCTCAGGGTTGCTGGAACCGTACGCGGTTAAAAAAGCGGCTGTTTTCGGCTTTTCAATCGGCGGGCGGATTCCCATGGCGAACCGTGCTTCAAAATACCGCTGCCAGCGGTCCATCACAGCCTTACACGGCGCGGGAAAGCTCATATGGTACACCGGCGCCGCGATCACCAGATAATCCGCAGCGCGCAGTTCCCGGTCGAACTCGTCCAGATCATGGAACACACACGCCTCGTGGGTCTGACAGTATCCACAGGCGGTACAGGGATGATAGTTCCCGCGGTACGCATCAAACGTCGTCACCTGAATGGCTTCGGGGTCTACCTTTTGCAAAAATGTCCGCAGCAGCAGCGCGGTTGCGCCGTGGGGCCGCGGGGAGCCGAATAAGACCAGCATGTTTTTCTTTTCCATCTGCGGGCCTGCCTTTCCTTGCATGATGAGACGATTGTAGCATGACCGCTCCTCTTTCGCAAGGCAAAAAATCATATGCAAAAGCAATCTGCTCTGCATATCCGGCGGCGCGGTGCAAAAGCTAGAACAATGCTTTTGGGCTTGTACGGGAGCGAAAAGTATGTTATACTAAACTAACAAAGCAAATGAAAGGAAGTGTTTTCATGTTTGAGCAAGTGAAACTTTCTTATGATTTTAACGCATTGGAACCGACGATCGACGAGCTTACCATGGTGACGCATTACACAAAGCACCACGCCACGTACACCAAGAACCTGAACGCTGCGATGGAACGTCTGCCGGAGCTTTCCGGGGAGTCCATTGAGCAGATTCTGGCACATCTTGAAACTGTGAAGGACCCTGCCCTGCGGACTGCGGTGCGCAATAACGGCGGCGGATATTACAACCACAATCTGTATTTTGATACGCTTTCCCCGAACGGCTCACGCACCCCCGGCGGGAAGCTGGCGGCGGCGATTGACCGCACTTTCGGCAGCTTTGAGGTGATGAAGGAAAAGCTCGCGGCGGCAGCCGTGGGACAGTTCGGTTCCGGCTGGGCGTGGCTTTCCGCAAATTCCAGCGGAGACGTGATGATCTCTGCAAGCCCGAACCAGGACAACCCGATCATGGAGACCCGGGGTGAATGGCGGCCAATTCTCGGCATCGACGTATGGGAGCACGCCTATTATTTATCGTATAAGAATCTGCGGGCGGATTACGTGGAGGCTCTTTTCCGCGTGATCGACTGGGCCAAGGTGGACGAGTATTATCACCGGGTCATTGACTAAACTCTATAAAGACACAGGCCGCCGACACTTACGCGGCTATAAAACTGCAAAATACAGCTGCGGCTGCACAATCTTTCAACGGCAGAGCGGCAGGGGAATTCCCCTGCCGCTCTTTTTTGAGATAAAAAAGCCGGAAATCCCCAAGAAGCACTTAGGATTTCCGGATAAACTGAGCCTTGCACACCGGGCATGTCACTTCGATTTTGCCGCGGCCTTTCGGTACGCGAAGACGGGTCGTACATTTTGGGCATTTGAAATAGCGGTATATTTTACGATCCTGCAAATATTTCTGCTGGGAACGGAACCACGCGGGTACCTTATTCCAGTACTTTAAAAACATCTGGTTTTCCGCATAGCGGCGAGGAATGTTGCGGGATAGAATGCGAAACATGCTCCACCCGAAAATCACATAGGCCACCAGCGTCAGCGGATAGAAATTCGTCAGCCGTGAAGCCGTTACGAGCACCATATAAACTACCAGGCTGCCAACCATCAACTGGTCGCCGCCGTAGCGTCCATACATGACTCTCCTGATTCTCTCCAACACGCTCGATCACCTCTTTTCTATTACTACATTGCAGGTTTATTTTTTACCCTGATACAATAATATCGAGCACAAAATTTTTTGTCAAGAACTATCCCTCAGTATTTACATTCTGTACTTATTTTGATGTGATTGTTTCCACTTCCGTCATAATTAAAAGGCAGATTTTTTGTCTGCCCTCCACCGGGCACTTTTTTACATTTGTTAAAAAAATCGGAAGGAACTCAGTTATTTATTTCGGAGTGGCAAGACTATCCCCACTTCAAGTTTCAAGACTCTCTACAGCCAACGGCAATTGATTACCATCCGCGGCGTGAGGTTGATAGAAAAGAACCTGTTTTTGAATAAGTTCCATAGAAAGAGATCAAGAATAGTAAAAAGCAGGAAAATTGTCACAGAAAGTTTACGGTAAATTTACCAGTTCCCGCACATTGTATTTTGACGCGGTATCCTTTTTAGAGTATAATAATTTCACGATATCAATCACGGCGCATTCCGAAGCAGACTTTGGGCGCCTGAGAGCATGGAATCATCCGGCCTGGCGATCAAATGACACAAATATTCAGGCCACTTACGGCACGGATGATATCATTATTTCATTTTCCGCATATGATTAGGCAAACGAATGTTGACCTGATCGCGGCCAATTTGTTCCTCTGCAGATGGAACCGGCAGTATCTGCAGAAAAAACTGCGTTTTTCCTTAGCCGGTGATCCAAAAAGGAGGGAACCACTCTGTTTGACAAGCTTCAACTGACCCGGTTAAAGCCATTGTTTGTGTTTTTCATCGGGTACACGGTCTGTTTTTATCTCTTTGCTCTGACGCTGGGCTTTACCTTCCCATTTGTAGCCGGGTTCTTACTGGCGCTGATGCTGCAGCCGCTGGTGCGCTTTCTGAAAGAGAAGCTGCGCCTGAGGCCGGGGTTTGCGTCCATTCTCGTCACCCTGCTGTCTTTCTTCATCCTGTTTGGGTTAATGGCTCTGCTGGGCTACTGGCTTGTAACAGAAATCACCACGCTGGTGGTGAGGCTCTCCTCCATCGATACAACGAAAATCGTCGGGCCGCTCAATGAGCTGATGGGGCATCTCGGGATTTATGTGGACAGGATCGATTCGGAATTTATCCGCCAGAATCAGGAACAGCTGATCAAATTCCTGCAGACGGGCGCCGGCATCCTCACCTCTGTTCTGAACACGGTTCTGCGGATTCTGACCTCTCTGCCCGCGATACTGACGATGTTTATCGTCATGATCTTTTCCACCTACTTTTTTGCGAAGGATATGCCTGTGATCAAACGCCATGTGGCGTCCTTCCTGTCGCAGACCACGGTGATCAACATTCGCTCGGCCTCTCGTCACAGCCTGGCGATGAGTGGGAAGCTGCTGGCCTCTTTCCTGCTGATTTACCTCATCACCTTTCTGCAAACCCTGCTGGTGTTTTTCCTGCTGGGGGTGCCATACCCGCTGGTGCTCAGCCTGATCGCCGGTATTGCGGACGTTCTGCCGATTCTGGGCCCGGGAACGGTTTATGTCCCGCTGGCCGTGATCAGCCTGGTACAGGGTGACTATTTTACCGCGGTGGCTCTGATCGTTGCGTGGCTGCTCATTTCCACGATTCGTCAGGTGATTCAGCCGAAGATCGTTTCCGCTTCCATAGATATTCACCCGCTTTCAATGCTGGCCGCGATCTATTTTGCGCTGGTAGCCGGCCGGGTGAGCATCCTGATCTATATGACACTGTTTTTCGTGCTGTACCAGGTTCTGTGTAAAACCGGCGTACTGCCCCGGCTCTTTGTGTCGGATTCCGATTTGGACAAGCAGGGCAAGCGTCCCATTCCACCTACGCAGAAGGACAACACCGCACAGCCGGAGCCGCCTGCGGATTCCTAAAAGCTTACAGAACTGTAACCCAAAATATACCGCGCGCTTCTTGACAGCAGGAAGCGCGCATGTTATATTCTGACTGTACTAATCGAATTAATACACATTAATACACAGAGAGGTGAACCGGATGTTTCCGCTGGATTATAAAAGCAGGCTGCCCATTTATGAGCAACTGAACAAATCCATTTCAAAAATGGCTGCTTTGGGCGCTCTGGAACCGAATGAACAGCTGCCGTCCGTTCGCACGTTGGCCCAGGATCTGGGGATCAACCCAAACACCGTGCAAAAAGCGTATCAATTATTGGAGCAAAATGGAATTATTTACTCCGTTCCGGGGAAAGGTTCCTATATCTCACCAGATCTTTCCGTCTTGTCGCGGCAGAAGTCGAGAGCGCTGGAAAAACTCAGTGAAGCGATCGTCAATGCGGCAGAATGCGGGGTTACTCAGCCGGAAATGATTCAACGGGTGGAAAACCATTTTAACGGGAGGGGTTCTGAGCAATGATTGAAGTCAAATCACTGGTAAAAAAATTCGGCAGCACAGTCGCTTTAGACGGAATTTCTTTTACCATCGGCGGAGGCTCCATCTTCGGGCTTGTCGGCAGCAACGGCGCAGGCAAATCCACTTTGCTGCGCAGTCTGGCGGGCATTTACCAGCCGGAAAATGGAGAAATTCTTGTGGATGGTCAGGCGCCGTTTGAAAACAGCGCCGTTAAGGGCAAGCTGTTTTTTATTCCGGATTATCCGTACTTTTTCCAGCAGTCCAACATGAAGGAAATGGCCGATTTTTATTCCAAAACGTACGCGTCGTGGGACGCGCATCGGTACCAGGAGCTGTGCTCGCTGTTTCCGCTTGACACAAACGCCCGCATCATCAACATGAGTAAGGGCATGCAGCGCCAGGTGGCGCTGATCAACGCCCTTTCCGTTCGTCCAAATTATCTGCTGCTGGATGAAATTTTCGACGGTCTTGACCCGGTGATGCGCCAACTGCTCAAAAAGCTCGTTTCGAGCGAGGTTTCAGAGCGCGGCATGAGCGTCGTCATCGCCAGCCACAACCTGCGCGAGCTGGAGGATCTGTGCGACCACGTCGGCCTGATGCACAAGGGCGGCGTTGTATTCGAGCAGGAGCTTGACGCTCTGAAGCTCGGCATTCACCGCGTGCAGGCCATCTTTAAGCCGATGCCCACACAGGATATGTTCCAGGGGCTCGATATCATCAAACAGGATTCCCGCGGTTCTCTTTTGAACCTTGTCATCCGCGGGCAGAAAGAAGAAATACTGGAAAAGCTCAACGCGCTGAACCCGGTGTTTATCGAACTGCTTCCCCTTACGCTGGAGGAAGTCTTTATCAGTGAAATGGAGGTGGCCGGTTATGACATCGAAAACATCCTCAAATAATCTGCGCGGTGAACTGATTCAAACGTTTCTCTGGGAGCTGCGTCATCGTTTTGGCCTGATTGCTTTGTTCTGCGGCCTTCACTTTGTGACTCTGCCGCTGGTTGAAATTCTGGCCATGAACAACGCCCAGCGCACCAATATGGAAAGCGGATACGTGATCGACATGTCTCAGCGGTTTTTAAACGCGCTGAAAGTCGTGCTCCCGCTGTGCACCGCTTCTTTGTCACTGCTGATGGTGCTGATCCTTTCGGTGCTGGCGTTCCAATACATGCACCAAAAGCGCAGTGTGGACCTGTTCCATTCCCTGCCGGTCAGCCGCAGCGCTCTGCTGGGCGGCCGGGTACTCAGCTGCTTTGTGGCACTGCTGATTCCGCTGGTGCTGAATTTCGCACTCACACTTGTGGTTGCGGCCGTTTATCAGGTTGCCGTTTCTGAATTTATGGGATTCTTCCTCACCTCTTTGGGCTGGGTCTTCCTGATGGCATGCGCTTCGTTTTTCTTCTGCTCCTTTATGGCGGTTTGCAGCGGCACCACCTTTGATATGGTGATTTCGATTGTCGTTGTGAACATTACCTACCCGCTGATGATCCTCCTCGGGCGCGCAACCGCCGGAATGATCATCCCCGGCATGAGTATGGACCTTGATTTTCAGTCAATCCCCTACACGGCGCTTTCTCCCTTTGTAGCCTCCTACCTGCCGCTGATTTACGGCAGTCTGGAAGCGGATACGTTCTCTTCCGTGGCGTTTCTCATCTGGTGGCTGATTCTCAGCGTCGTGATGATCGTTTCTGCGCTGTACCTGTACCGCAGCAGAAAGAGTGAATGCGCAGAGAGCAACTACGCTTTCCCGATTCCGAAAACCCTGATCCGGTTTGTGGCCACAACCGCCGCAGGCCTGGCCGGCGCGCTGATCTTCCATTCTACCTTCGGCTCTACCACCAGCTTTTTTGTCGGGCTGTTCGTCGGATCGATCATCGCCCATATCATTGCCGAGGCCATTTATGGGCGCGGCTTTAAGGGACTGAAAAAGAGCTTTGCCTACTACGGCATATTTTTGGTTGCCTTTGCAGCATTTTACGGTGTTTGTGTTACCGGCGCATTCGGGTATGATACCAAAATCCCGAAAGCGGAAGAGATCAGCTATGTGGAAACCCGTCTGAACAACGTAGGCAACATCTACCCATCGAATGGCTTCAGCATTATGAATGAAAAGGGTAACAGCCAGATTGCATGGGTTCCACAGACCGTGAGAGAAGCTGAAAATGTGGAAAAGGTAACTGCGCTCCACACTCTGCTGGTCGACGAGATCCGCGCAAAAGGATACCCGTACAAAATTCAGAGTTCTTCTTTTTACTCGGATGTGCAGCTGACCTACCACATGAAGGACGGTTCTGTGCTAAAACGGTATTTTTCCTCCGACCCGATTTCGCACGACAACAGCCGCTATGACGAGGCTGTTAAGGCCGTGACCACCACAAAGGAATACAAAACTTCGGGCAACGCATTATACTACCTGACACCGGAGCTTATCGAATCCATTCATTTGTACGACGGCAGCAAGGAGCACATCCTGATTCCGGATCAGGAAAAGCTTCAGGAGCTGATTGATGCGCTGCGGCTGGATATCGAGGCTGATAACGGCAGCTTCAGCGGAAACTACGACTACCGCAATTCTCTCCAGCTCAATTTCACAACCCGTGCGGTCATTCCCGCACCGGGCAGCGAGCTGCAAAAGCTGGTCGGGAACTATACGGGAAAAATCCGTATCGACGCAGCTGGCATCGCCATCAGCGACACGTCCCGCACGAAGGCGCTGATCGAAAAATATGGCTGGACAAAAGGCACTTCCGTCACGGCCACGGCTGCGTCGGGTTTACACACAGCGACCACTACGGCTGCCGAATCGGCAATCCGGCTTACTGTCGCAAACTGATCGATTTCCTCCCTTTTATAAACCCGGGAGCACGGAGAAATTTCCGTGCTCCCGGGCTTTATTTTTGCCTCGGCTCCCCGCAAAAAGCGGAAGAAGCTTCCTTTATTTCAGCAATGAAAAATGCGGCCTGCCGGAAACCCGGCAGACCGCTTATGTTCTTGATTCAGCTTTTATGTGCAGACCGCAGAGATGGCCTGACTATTTTGACTTTTATAATCGACAGGATACATGTTATAAACGACTTCCTCTTTTGAAACCATGGAAATCGGAATCCTGGGCACTATACTATGCAAAACTTCAATAAATCCGGTAGATGCAAACCCTGCCATGCCGGTTACCACATGAACCGCACCGATCTGGCGAATAAATCCCGCTGCAACCAGGGCACTGTCATCCTGAAAAATAATCGTCATTTCGGCGCCCGCTTCCCGCGCCGTTTGATACAGGTACTCCAGTTCTTCGCTGCACGCGCCATACCCGGCGGACTGCGGCTGAACGCACAGCACCTGCATTGGAAGCGCCTGTTCTTCGGCAAGCTTTTTTCCCACCCGGATCAACCGATCGCAATCACGCTGGCCGGTAACACACACGAGAACAGCCGCCTTCTTTTTTTTCACTGCCTTACCTCCTTTCTCCATTGCATCTTTTCTTGGATGCATCTTAAGTATACGGTATTTTTAAAGAATATCAATAGATAAATTATGAACTAAATGTAAAAATCGTTGTTTATTGTCCACAAAATTAAGATAAAATTAAAAATTGGTTAGTGGGATAAGCACAAACAAGCCGATGAAAAACGGCATTTGAAAACACATGGAAGGCAGGTAAAAAGCGCCGATTTTATCAGTACCCGCAGTCCCGGTTTACCAGAATCACCTTAATTCGCCCGGCTATGCGCTGCCTGGCGATCAAAACAAAATCGTTGCAGATTCTCTCTTCGTGCTTACAGTCCACACAACGCCCAAGCTTAGTGCAGGGAGTGTGCTTGCCCAGCCGGATGGCATCCAGAGGAGCCGCGATCTGACGCGCTCTTTGGATCGCGTCCTCCACCGTTTCGGTGATTTTATTTTTGCCCACGACCACGATGACCTGCTCGGGCCCGTACAGCATGGGCGCAACGCGGCTGCCGTTGCCGTCGATATTAAACAGCTTCCCATCCTGAGTGATGGCATTGGTACCGGTAATAAAGGTATCCGCACCGAAATTCTGCAGATAGATGCTTCGTTTCTCCTCTGAGGAAAGCCCCGGGCGGTGCTTATCGTAAAATACATAGTTTTCCGTTCGCAGAAAATCAAACACGCCGGTCTGTTCCAGAGTGACGGAGTCCCCGCAGCCCACACTGCTCCCTTCGGGGATCAGCTTTTTTAACAACGCAGTCAGTTCCGTCTCATCTTCCACGTAATAGCCGGCCATATTGTTTCTTTGCAGGCTCTGTATCGTTTTTTGAATTCGTGAATCCATTCCCATTCCCTCCGTTTGTCCGCATTTCCCTCACAAGACACAGCCAATTGAATTTATGATAGCACACAGCATCTCAAAATACAAAGGCTGGCCGAATCGGCCAGCCTTTGTTCTGATTGCCCTGTTTCATTTGTTCTCAGACGAAATCATTCCCTTTTGATCAGTCATTCTGCTGCGAAAGGGCAAGCTGCCGCTTGACTGCACCCAGCTCCTGCACGGGGGCGGCGCAGGTACCATTTTGGCAAAGGTAATACCGCACTCCGTCCTGCGGCAGCGGATATTCTACCGTGAAGGGCGCTGCCGCGGCAAGCTCCTGTTCGTTTTTCGCGCATTTGAGCAGAACCGTCAGGCTCGGCAGCGAATGCCGGCGCAGGAAATCGCGCACCTCCTGAAACGCTTCCTCTCCCTGCGCGGTGCAGACCAGCTCCTGCGAGGGATAAAGCACCGAAGAAAGCGCGATCAGCGACATTCCATACCCGGCCGGGTACTCCTTGATCCATCCGGTGAGAAAACGGATTTGCCGCTCGCCGGCCTGCCGCCAGCGCTCTTCGCCCGTCAGCGCAGCAAGGCGTACAAAAACCTCTCCCGCCACGGAATTACCGGAGGGAATCGCACCATCGTATACCTCCTTGGGCCTGCTGATGAGCTGCTCGCTGTCTTTGGCAGTAAGATACAGGCCGCCCTGCTCCGCGTCGGAAAACAGCTCTAAAATCTGCTCCGCGATTTGCGCGGCACGGAGAAGATACGTGCAATCAAAGCTGGAGCGGTACAGCTCCAGCAGAGAAAAAGCGTAGAAGGCATAGTCGTCCAGTTGCCCGTCATTCGCCGCTTCTCCCTCACGCCAGCGCAGCAACAGCCGCCCGCGTTCATCCACCAGCTTTTCTTCCAGAAAACGCTGCGCTTTCTGTGCCGCCTGCAGGTACTCCGGCTCGTCGAGCAGCCACCCCGCTTTGGCCAGCGCGGCGATCATCAGCGCGTTCCAGGAGGTCAGCACCTTATCGTCGCGGTGCAGGCGGGTACGCTCCAGCCGGTACTCATACAGCCTTTGGCACAACTGCGCAATATGCGGGTCCTCTTCGTCATAGGCAGAAAAGTCCAGCAGATTCGGAATGCTCTTCCCTTCAAAATTTCCCGCTTCGGTTACGCCAAAGCGGCTGCAGAACAGCTCGCCGTCTTCTTTCCCCAGAACTCCCTGTACTTCCTGCGGGGTAAAGACATAATATTTGCCCTCGACTCCGTCGCTGTCCGCATCCTGCCCGCAGTAAAAGCCGCCCTGTTCATCCGTAAGCTCGCGAAGAACATAATCGAGCGTGCGTTTTGCCACGCTGCGGTAAAGCGGCCTGCCGGTAACGGCGTAAGCCTCCAGATACGTATATGCCAGCAGGGCATTGTCGTAAAGCATCTTTTCAAAATGCGGAACCAGCCATTTCACATCGGTGGAATAGCGCGAGAACCCGCCGCCGATATGGTCGAACAGCCCGCCGCGGAACATTTGAGAAAGCGTATACTCCGCCATGCTCTGCGCGGATTTTTCCCGCTCCAGCACGGAATAGCGCAAAAGGAACAGCAGATTATGCGGCGCCGGGAATTTCGGCGCGCCGCCAAAGCCGCCCCAGCGGGAATCATAGGAAGCGCTCAGCTGAGCGACGGCGCCGCGGAGCAAATCCAGCTCCGGCTTGGCCGATCCGAGGGAGGGACCGGATTGCTCGCGCAGATAATTTGTGATTTCTTCCCCAGCATTCAGAAGCTGCTGACGGTTCGTGCTCCACTGTTCGCGGATGAACGCCAATAGCTCCAAAAGCCCGGTGGAACGGAACGTAGACATTTTGGGCAGATAAGTGCCCGCCCAGAACGGGCGCTGTTCCGGCGTCATAAGGATCGTCATCGGCCAGCCGCCCGAGCCGGTCATGGCCTGACAGACAGTCATATACACCGCATCGATATCCGGCCGCTCCTCGCGGTCTACCTTAATGCAGACGAACCCCTGATTCAGCGCCTCGGCGACCTCGTCGTCCTCAAAGGATTCGTGCGCCATCACATGGCACCAATGGCACGTGGAATAGCCGATGCTCAAAAAGATCGGCTTGTCCTCGCGTTTGGCTTTCTCAAACGCCTGCTCTCCCCACGGAAACCAGTCGACGGGATTCTCAGCGTGCTGTAAAAGGTAGGGGCTTTTTTCCTTGGCTAAGTGATTGGGAACTCTATGTGAGCCAGTCATTTCATCATCCTTCTCTTTTCGGTATCATAGTGTTTATTATACCTGAAAAAAGAAAGGATACCACTATTTTCAAGCACTTTCCCCAACAATCATTTATACCTATTTGAATTTTCACCTGCTTGCCTATCCTTCTATACTCAATACAGTCTATCAGTGTTCTATACAGTTCATTTTGCTCCTCCCCTGTAAGATGGGGATCCACGATCAACGCTTGAAATTCTTCCAACACATTCCCTTTTTCTGTTTGACCTTGTGCTTTAAAAAAGTTAGGTTCAAATTCTAAACGCTTTATTTCTTCCTGTAACCTTTTCTTTTCGGACTTGATCTTGATTTTTACGAGATTTCAGCTCATCTATGGTATACGTGCCTGATTCCTATGCAACCTCTATACGCTCAATCACCGTTTCTTTCTCTTGTTATGAATGCGCATATTTTTGAATTTCATCCTTGAGGTTTTCTATCTTTTGAGTATCCTTAATATCGTATTACTGCTTCACATCAGTCCATAGAGCCCTAACTGGGGTACTTTCAATCCTGATATCAAAAAAGCTTGGCGAACAGCTATGCTGCCCGCCAAACTTTTGGATGACGCCTTGGCGTAATCCTGTCAATATTGATTCGGAGGAAATGGGAAAAGAAAAAATAACACAATTAACCTTCGTCAATGACATTGCCCTCAATATTGTTTTTCTTCTTTAAGGTGTTAATCATAACAGGAGCAAGGCAGAAAACAAAAATCAGCAGAATCAGCACGATGGAGATGGGACTGCTGACGAAAATCCCCAGGCTTCCGCCGCCCATATCAAACGACTGGCGCAGATACATTTCCAGCATGGGGGTGAGTACATAGGCCAAAAGCAAAGGTGCCGACGGTATTTTTGCCTGTTTTAAAATGTAAGCAATGGCTGCAAATACGATCATCACATACACGTCGAACATGCTGTTGTTGGTCGAGAACGTACCCATAACGCACACCGCTGTAATACAGGGAATCATGTAGCCGGTGGGAATACGCACGATGTTCGCCAAAAACGGAATGAAAGCAATCGAGATCAGCAGGCACACCACGTTACCAATGTACATAGAGCCAATGAGTCCCCACACAAAATCCGGGTTTGTTTGGAACAGCATGGGTCCGGGCTGTAAGCCCCACATCATCAGTCCGCCCAGAAGAACGGCTGTCGTTCCGCCGCCAGGGATCCCCAGGGAAAGCAACGGTGCAAACGCTCCGATGGCCGCGGCATTGTTTGAGGACTCGGAAGCGGCAACCCCCTCAATGGCACCGCTGCCCATCAAATCGCGGTTTTTATTAATGCGTTTTTCAATAATATAGGAAAGGAATGCAGACATTGTGGCGCCCGCGCCGGGCAGCACGCCAATAAAGGTGCCGACGCCGCTCTGCCGCAGGGATACCGGCAAAATACGCTTGAGCTCTTCCTTATTTAGCAAGCTTTCTTTGATGGTGATTCGCTCGGTTTTCATCTTTTTGAAATTGTCGCGATTGACTACCATGTCAATGACCTGCCCGAAGCCAAACATACCAATGACCATGGGAACCATATTGATTCCGCTGAACAGGTATACATTATCAAAGCTGAACCGCGGCAGCCCCAAAGCCGCATCCAAACCAATCGAGGCCACCATGATTCCCAATGCTGTGGCGAGCAGTCCGCGGGAGGGACTGTCGCCGATGATCCAGCCAATTGAAGTAAGCGCCAGAATGATCAGCCATGCCAGATCCGGCGAACCGAATTTCAGACCAAATTTTGCGGCCAGCGGCCCGATCAGGGTCAAAGCCAGAATACCGATGGCACCCCCGATCCACGAAGCCAGGTTGGCGGAAAACAGCGCTTTGCCGGCCTTCCCCTGCCGCGCCAAGGGGTATCCGTCCAAAGCTGTCATAATGGCTGGCGAATCGCCGGGAATGTTTACCAGAATGGCGGAAAAACACCCGCCATACATGGTGGAATAATACAGTGCAGCCAGCATAACGATCGCTGCTGTGGGATTCATTTTAAAGGTGAGCGGCAGCAAAAGGGACACGCCGGCCAGAGAACCTACCCCTGGCATAGAGCCAAGACACATGCCCAAAAGGCCGCCTACAAGACATGCCAGAAGATTTTCCGGCGTTAAGGATATGGCGATGCCTTCCATAAGAAGGGCTAACGTTTCCATTGAAATTCCTACCTTTCTTTCGCCGAATTACAGCAGTCCCAAAAGCCCCTTGGGCAGCGGGGAACCCAGCCACACTACGAAGATTAAATACAGGAAACCGGGCCAGATCACCGCAGTTAAAATGGAATTGCGCAAAGGGAATTTTTCAAACAGGTACAGCCATAAGAATACAAATAATACGAGCGAAAGAAAAATCCCGATGAGTTTTCCGCAAAGTATCATACCAATCAGCGCGCCCCACGGAATCAAAGCCCGAACACTAAAAGCCGTATCGGATTCCTTTTGCCATTCCCTGAGCAGGATCACTCCACTGAAACCGACACACATAATTCCCGCAAGCAAAGGCAAAAAGCCACCGCCAGGGCCATTTCGAATCCACAGGTCTAACTGCAGGGAACCAATAATCCAATACACGCCAACCAAAAACACCAGCGTCAGAACAATTTTTTGTGCATTTAATTTTTCTTTCAACATCAAACACCTCCACAGATTTGAAAGAAGCACCGTTGGTCAGGGTTATCACTGAATGATTCCAACCTCTTTGAAGATGCTGTTATATTTTTCGGTTTCCTGATCGAAAAACTCTTTGGCCTCAGCAGACGTCATAAAAACTGGAGTCAAATAATTTTTCTCGATGTACTCTGTTTTCCAACGCTCGGTTTCCGTAACCTTGCGAATCATTTCGTCATAGAACGCAATGGCTTCAGCTGACATTTCCGGTGTTCCGGACAGTGCACGAACCTCGGTAACCAGAATATCGGGATAACCGATTTCTTCAAACGTGCGTACCTCGGCAAACTGACCGCTCAGGCGATCATCGGCAAAAGTAGCCATCGGCAGAACCTCGCCTGCCTCTACCTGACCGACGCATTCCGAAGGATTGAAAATACCAAAGTCGACATGCCCGCCCAGTAAGGCAGACATGGTTTCCCCTGAAGAATTAAACTGCACATATGTAATGTCCACATCCAAGTATTTGCGCATCATTTCAAAACACAGGTGGTCGGTGTTGCCTCTTTGGCTTCCCCCTATTTTTACACTGCCGGGGTTTGCTTTGGCCGCCTCGATCATTTCTTCTACCGACTTGTATTTTCCGTTTTTATTGATACACAACAACAGGTTATCAAACGCTACTACGGGCAAATAAGTAAGATCAGCTGCTACCACAGGGGATTTGTTCACCAGTGTGGACATAATCTGACCGTTGTGCAGCACCATCAGAATTTCATCATTGCCTTTTTTTGTCGCCATATAGGAAAAAGCAACCCCACCGGAACCGCCGGGCATATTATTCACCTTAAAATTCTTTGGCGTATAGCCGCTGGTAAATGCAATATCGGCAATCATTCGGGCGTTGGTGTCAGAGCCACCGCCGGGAGCAGACGGAACAACAAACTCAATTTCGGATTTCGGCGTCCAACTGCCGGATGTCCCCTTTGATTCGCTTGGCGCAGCGGAACCGCTGCAGGCAGTCAGCAACATACTGGTCGCTATTAAAGAAGCACAGATGACAGAAAGCTTTTTTTTCATAATAACGAGATCCTTTCTCCTTCATAATGCCGGTATCCGCAAACGCTCTGTTTGGGGGCAACCGGACTCCGCACGGAGCATCCAATGTACAGGTGAAACAACTGTGATACTTTTTCCTGCAAAACGCTGTCCGCCGGAATACAACAAAATCATGTGTGGAAAATGTGCAACCGCTGACAGCCGGATGGTGGATTGAGTTTGGATTCTTACGGCAGAGATTTGTTCGTTTATGAACAATGCTGCCTTTTTTGATTGTTCATAAAATATTCTACCGCAAAATACCATAACGCATTTGGTAGGGTTCTGTCCATCGATTTTTGTTTACCCTTCGCTACTTTTTTAGAAAAGCAAATCCCGTGCCAACCCAAAAGCCCTCAGGGCAATTTCAGCAACACATTCGAAATACTCTGCGATTTATCTAGTAATTTTTCATAGCAATTCTTTTTTTATCCTAACTTTATTTATTTTTTGCAGAATGTTAGCATGAAGCAACATCGTAACATTTGGTTTCATGTTGATCATTTTGTTTCATTGTTTCAAGCGAAATATTTATTTTTATTTTATTTTGTTTATTTTTTTTAGAAACTTTATCTGAAATACTTCTCCCAAATGAACTCAAATTAGTTTACGCTGGTTCCAAATCATGCTAGAATAGAAAAATCCAGGGCACATAAGCCACCAAGAACCCAAAAGGGAGTGTGGAATCAATGGTTCAAATTCTGATTATTATCCCTTACAGCCAGGTACAGGACAAAATGCGGCTTTGGGCAGAAAAAATAAGGGACCCGGCAATTTCTGTACAAACGATGCACGTCTACGGTACTTCCAATCCCCCTGAGCAATACCGTGCGCAGATATTATTGTTGCACGGGGCATGACCTGCAGCGCTCTGCGCCGCCAATACCCCGAAAAACACATTATAGAAATCAACATGACCAGCTTCGATGTGCTGGACGCCATCGCCGAAAGCAAACGAAGATACCGCCCCCAAAAGGTAGCAGTGTGCATGCAGTCGGCCTCTATCATGGACGTCGCCAGCTTAGAGGAACTATCCGGGCTTAAAATTCTTGCCTACGATGTCACCAATGAATCACAGCTGGAAGAAGCGCTGCGCGAAGGGCAGGCTGCAGGGGCCGAGGTCTTTGTCGGGGGGCTTACCCTGTGCCAGCAGTGCAGCAAACAGAATTTGGCATGTACCCATATCAAAACCAGTGACCTGACTTTGGAACGGGCGGTATCCGAAGCGATCAGCACAGCACAAACCATCAATCAGGAACGTACCAAAACACTGGTGATTCAGTCGGTGCTGAACAACACCCCGGATGCTATTTTCGCTGTGGATAACGAGGGCTGCATTACCGCACTGAATGACCAGGCCTGCCATTTATGTCATATTCCCGCACAAGAAAAGATGTATGGAAAAAAACTGGATCACTACTGCCCGGATATTGAATGGGAGCAAGTCATTCTTTCTCGTACAGAGTCGGAAAAATTGCAGAATTTTTTTGGTTCGCTGTATTTTGTCCGCTGCCGCCCTATATTGATGGATGAGAACTGCGCGGGCGCTCTGATCACGGTCATGGCAGCCGATAAAATCCGCGCGGCAGAAACAAAAATCCGAAAAGAACTGACCACAAAAGGCCTTACTGCCAAGTATAGCTTTGATAACATCATCGGCGTTTCCCCCGCTTTAAAAACAGCGCTGTCCATCGCTTACAAATACAGCCAGGTAGATGCCAACGTGCTTTTGGTGGGTGAAACCGGCACCGGAAAAGAACTGTTTGCCCACAGCATTCACCGGGCCAGCAAGCGAAGCCACCAACCCTTTGTGGCTGTCAACTGCGCCGCTCTGCCGGAAAACCTGCTGGAAAGCGAGCTGTTTGGCTATGTGGAGGGCGCCTTTTCCGGTGCTTCGAAAGGCGGTAAAATCGGCTTGTTCGAGCTGGCGCATAAGGGCACTATCTTTTTGGATGAAATCGGGGAGCTGCCCATTGCCCTGCAGGCAAAATTGCTGCGGGCACTGCAGGAAAAAGAAATCCGCCGCATTGGCGACGACCGGGTCATTCCGGTGGATGTACGAGTCATTTCTGCCACCAACATTGATATCGAAAAGCAAATTGCAGCCCGGGAATTTCGTGCCGACCTGTTTTACCGGCTGAATTTGCTGAATTTGCAGGCGCCCCCTCTGCGTGAGCGCAGCGAAGATGTTATGGCGATGGCGGATTTTTTCCTGCGGCTGTTCGGGCAGGAATACAAAAAGAGTATTCCTGCCTTCTCCCCCAAGGCCATTGCTTTGCTGCAAAGCTATTCCTGGCCCGGCAATGCCCGCGAGCTTCGCAATTTCTGTGAAAAACTGATGGTGCTGAACGAAAGCCCCGTGGTGGACGATGTTCAGCTGCGAAACATGGGGCTTAGGGAATCACACCCACAGCCCGCCGAACCGATTTTGGAGCAGCCCGATAACGTAAGCCGGGAGCAGCTGGTGCAGCTTCTTTCCAGACAAAAGTTAAAGCAAGAGGATTTGGCGCGAATGCTGGGGGTCAGCCGCACTACCTTATGGCGCTGGGCAAAGAAACAGCAGCAATGAAACATTTTGTTTCTTTTCGTTACATGTTACATAGAAACGGGAGAGAGGATTCGCTCTTCGCCCTTTTGCAGGACGGTGGAATTGCCCGCTGTCCTGCTTTCTTTTTTTCTTTTTGTACCGGGTTCGTTCTGTTTGGCACGCTTCTTGCTGTAATACCAGAGTGTGTGGAAATCATATGCAACCGCGGCAGTCCGGTAACCAGAAGAAAGGATGCCAGACAATATGAACACGAAACCAATTCTAGGAATCCTGTTGGGGGATTCCACCGGCGTGGGTCCGGAAATCGTGGCCAAAACCGCTGCCAGCGGCTTTCTAAGCGAGCATTGCCGACCGATCATCATAGGCGACAACCGGATATTCGAAAATGCACTTCGTATGGTAAATGCAGCAGCACCCCATTACACCATCTCTGAAATTTCAGAGGCTGACTGGAGCAAAGGAATTCCTGTTCTGGACCAAAAAGATCAGGACCCTGCTGCGATTGAAATCGGTAAAATCAATGCAGATTGCGGCAAAGCCGTGAATCGAATGATTCGGCTGGCGTGCCGGCTATGCCAGGGTGGCGCCATTGAAGGCTTTTCCTTTGACGCCGGTGT
>OBZU01000114.1_pt1 | contig 51122 bp, 46 predicted proteins | sample 1495561 | NCBI WGS metagenome assembly OBZU01 (sample SAMEA2580250, study PRJEB22360) | human gut metagenome | biome: human gut; feature: human-associated habitat; material: faeces | place: Denmark | collected 2008/2010 | reverse complement strand
AGAAACTCTTTGCGCGTCTCCTCTGTTGTATAGCGCTTGAAGTCCCGCTGGTTGCATGAATATCGGATTTCCATTGTTTTTGCTCCTCCTTTAAAACAATTCGAAAATAACATTTTGCGCTGACTGGCTGATTGCCCCCAAAATTTTTCTTGCTCGATTATTGAAGCTATTGCTTGTTCTCGGATGACAAAAAACGTATGGTAAAACCAAACTGCATTTTTTCTTCATCCAACCGATATTGAGGCAGCAACTCTTGCCCACAGCTGTTCGAACCAATTCCATTCTGGGCATAATCCAAACAAAAAACGGTATTTCCGCTTTTTACAAGCTCATAATTATGTGCCTTGCATGTCAGTTCTTCCTGTGTGTAGCGGGATACGTTAAAGCTAAACGGAAAAGGCGCGAACGCAAATATCCCGTCCCCGTTTCTATCGGTCAATTTCACATATTCGCAGTTCCAATGGCTTCCGTTCTCCTGCGGCCTGATATAATCCTCGTGCATCCTTTCAACATTATCGTAAAATGTGTCCAGCCAGGAAGCCTGATGTTTATCCATATAGCTTTCGTAAGGGCCATAACCGTGGTATTCGACATTTTCCAGCGTCTCCGGCAGGAACAGGCGCAGCCCAAGCCGCGGCAGCATTGGAAGCTGCGGGTCACGTCTGCATACAAACCGACAGTTGATTTCTCCTTCAGGGTCCACAACCCATTTCGCATCTATGTCCAAGATGCGCTGAATCGAAACTGCTGTAACCATCAATCGACAGGAGATTTCCACCTTCCCGCCGGAATGTTCCATGCTGACGTCCTCAACCTTTATTACACTGCGGTCGTATCCCGCGGCTTCCCATTCTGCGCGCAAATATCTGTCATTGTCGGTAGGCGCTCTCCAGATATTGAATTCAACCGGTCTTTCCGTATAAACTTTATTATCGTAAACAAGTTGTTGGAACGCACCTGTAATTTTACCAAATTCATACTGGAACCGCTCTCCTTTCAGAATATAGGATAATTCCGTTTCCTGTACCTGGATGACGTTCTTGCTCTTTTTTTTCAAAGGCTCCGGCTTTCTTTCGCTTCGCAATACAAATTGGTCATGCCCGAGCAGGCTGGAGTGTTCTACAAACGGCGAGACTCCGGCTTGTCTGTATTTTAAAGACAGCACGCACCTTCCTTTTTCCGGCAGAACGCCTTTCCATTCCGCTTTGCAGCGCTCGTGGGGAACGGCATCTGCGTGCAGTATCCCCTGTTCCCAAATTTCGTTTTCATTTGTTATTGTATATTCTACAGTCACTGCTTCAGAAAGATTGAGGAAATCGAGACAATTGGTTAGATAAATAGTCCCGCTGTTGCCCTTCTGTACAAACTCCGCCCTTACAGGACGATTGATCTGTGCGATCTCATACAGGCCGGTATGCGGAGTGCGGTCCGGATAGACAAGGCCGTCCACACAGAAATTCCCGTCGTTCGGCTGGTCGCCGAAATCGCCGCCATAAAAATATTTTCTCCGCCCATCTTCCGCGCTTCCCATGTCAATCGCATGGTCGCACCATTCCCAAACAAATGCGCCGCAAAATCCCGGGTACCGTTCCATCAGTTGAAAATAATCTTCGCCATCGCCCGGACCGTTTCCCATTGCGTGAGCATATTCACATAATAACAACGGTTTTTTCGCCTGTTTGCCTGAAAAATATTCAACGATCTCTGTGCAGGACGCATACATACGGCTGTATAAGTCAAGCATCGACGTATTGTTTTTGTGCCCCCCGCTTTCATAAATACTGCCTTCATACTGCAAAAGCCTGGAAGGATCGTACTTTTTCACCCAAAACGCGGCCTGCTCCAGCGAGGGCCCGTATCCGCTTTCATTTCCCAAAGACCAAATTACAACGCACGCGCTGTTTTTATCTCTCTCCACGCAGCGACGTACTCTGTCCATGACTGCTTTTTCAAATTGAGGATTCTGTACAAGCAAGCCGGGTGTTCTTTCCTGCGTTCCGCCATAAATCGAAATCGTCCCATGGCTTTCCAGATCTGCTTCGGCAATCACATAAAATCCATACATATCGCAAAGCTGGACAAACCAGGGCGCATTCGGATAATGGCTTGTCCGTATCGCGTTAAAATTATATCGCTTCATCAAACACAGATCTCGGATCACCTGTTCACGGTCAAGCGTATACCCCGTGACTGGGTCGCTATCATGTCGATTTACGCCTTTCAGGCGAATCGGCTTTCCGTTCAACTTCACGATTCCTGCTTCAATGCAAATCTCGCGGACTCCTGTTTTTTGTACAATATATTCTCCCGCACATTCCATCAGCAAGGTGTACAGTCTCGGTTGTTCAGCGTTCCACAGCACCGCATTTTTCACTTCAAACCTGGCTCTGTTCCCGTCCGCCTGGGTCGTATCCAGCAATGCTCCGTCCGGTGAATAAAGACTGAGCTGGACCGGCAAATCTGCGCCGTTCCAGCTGAATTCCACTGTAATTTCAGCATCACTTTCGCATAGTCTCTTTGTATGAATAAAAAAGTCACGCAGATGCTGTATTGGCCGTTCTAAAAGATACACATCGCGGAATATCCCGGACATCCTAAACTTGTCTTGATCCTCCAGGTAACTTCCGTCACACCATTTTAACGCCAACACGGCCAGATGATTTTCTCCATCGTGTAAATACCGTGTGATATCCACCTCACTCGTAGAGTGAGACACCTGGCTATACGCAGCCAGAGTTCCATTGACATACAAATAAAAACAGCTGTCCACGCCCTCAAAGTTAATATAATATAACCTGTCAGCACGCAGCTGTCCCAACACAACCGTCCTGCGATATATCCCACATGGATTTTCAGATGGTACGTACGGAGGAATATAGGGAAATGGATAACGTACATTCGTGTATTGATGCTGGTCATATCCATGCATCTGCCAGCAGGAAGGAACTACGAGTTCATCCCAAGCAGAAATATCCGTTTGTGGGGCTATATCCTGCTCGGAAAGCAGTAAGGGCGCCTTTTCATACCGGAAGCGCCACTTTCCATTCAGTGAAATACAAGCTGGCGAAACGACATTGCCCCGCAGCGCGCTCACGCCGCTGTCAAAGGGGATATAGTAGGCGCGCGGCTCTTCGCAGTTCCAATGTAGCTGCTCCGGATTCTCATGATAGCCCGGAAGTTTCATATTTAATGTCCCCTCACTTCTCCTTGCAACTATGTGCGCTGCGCGTCTGTCTTTTATTTTCATTTTCCTGCAAAAAGCGCACCTCTGTCTCTGTATGTCCATCCAGCCAAATGTGTTTGAAGTCGGCAAGTGCTCTGTTCTCGTACCGGAGTATACTATATCCGGTTGCGGTCTCGGATGCATTCTTTACACGCACCGTATACGGGTCCGTCCACTGCTCCTTGATATCCGCATAGGTCAGACCGTGCCCAAATGGATAAAGTGGCTTTCCATCAAAAAAGCGGTAGGTTCGCCCCTTCATGCTGTAATCTGTAAATGGTGGCAGATCCTCCACGGTTCGATAAAACGTGACTGGCAGGCGACCACTGGGAGATACCCGGCCAAACAGAATATCAGCCAGTGCATTCCCTCCTTCTGCTCCGGGATAAAAGCATTGCAGAATCGCCGCGCACCGTTCATCCGCTTGCCGGAGATCAACGCAGCCTCCGGATACATTTACCAGCACCACAGGCTTTTCCGTATCCAATATCGCGCACAGCAACTGCTGTTGGATATCCGGCAGCGAAATATCTTTTCTGTCACCGCTATCAGCCCCATTGTATGCGTCCCCTTCCTCACCTTCAAGAAGAGGGCTCAGGCCCAGACACAACACGACCACGTCCGCAGCCTTTGCGGTATAGATTGCCTCATGCAGCGGCTTTTCCGCCCAAGGCAAGGCCTCCTTCTCCACAAGCACACTGCCGCGTGCATAATATACTTCTCCCCGGGCCTGTTCTTGTATGCCGCGCAGCAACGTCGTCCAATGCGAAGGCGTTCCGCTATAATTTCCCAGCAATACCGTTTTGTCATCGGCATTCGGGCCTATTACTGCAATTGTTTTTTCAGGGTTCAAAGGCAATATACCGTTATTTTTCAGCAATACGATGCTTTCTTGCGCCATCTTCCGGTTCAATTCACGGTGCTTTCTACATTCAATCACATTCATCGGAATGGAATCGTACACACAATCGTTATCAAACATGCCCAACCGGAAACGCGCTTCAAACAAACGCTCTACCGCACAGGTGACTGTATCTTCACTGATCAACCCACCCTCTACAGCGGCCTTCACCCAATGATATGCCTTCCCACAGTTGAGCTGACACCCATTGTTGACCGCCAACGCTGCGCTTTCTTTTTCATTTTTTGTCACATGGTGGTTTGCATTGATATCCTGAATCGCGCCGCAATCAGATACAACATAGCCGTCAAATTTCCATTCTTCATACAGTACACCCTTAAGGTATGTGCTGCTTGCACAGGCGGGCTCACCGTTGATCCGGTTATACGCGCCCATTACAGCCGCCGGCTTCGCATGCTCAATACAATATCGAAAGGCCCATAAATAGCTATCCGCCATATCCTCCGTGCTCACTTCTGCGTTGAACGAGTGCCGTCCCGCCTCCGGGCCGCTATGCGCCGCAAAATGTTTTACCGTCGCGTCCAGCTTACGATATTTGGGGTCCTCTCCTTCCTGCAGGCCGCGAATGAAAGCAGTCCCCATCCGCCCTGTCAGCAAGGGGTCTTCCCCATAGGTTTCATGTCCGCGTCCCCAGCGGGGGTCGCGGAACAGATTGATATTGGGGGACCAGAACGTAAGTCCCTGATAAATCCCGGTCTCTCCAAACGTTTTGTATTGATTGTACTTTGCGCGGGCCTCGTCAGAAATGGCCTGTGCTACGTGCTCCAATAAAGATTCATCAAAGCTGGCCGCCATTCCGATTGGCTGCGGGAAAACGGTTGCTGTTCCACTGCGTCCCACACCATGCAGGCACTCATTCCACCAATTGTACGCGGGGATGCCCAATCGTTCTATTGCCGGTGCATCGTACCGCATCTGGCTCACCTTTTCCTCCAATGTCATTTGCGCTACCAGTTCTCTGGCCTGTTGAGCAAACATCTCCATTTCCCGCAGCCTCCCGTTTTTTAATGTTTAATCAGTTCTGCCAGCATCAGCAGCGCCATGGACTGTCCGTACGGCATCGGCCGCACTTCTACTTCATTGTATTCCTCAACCGTACGGAAAACAGGTGTGCCGGCAGATACGCCCTGAACTGTTCCGTCAGGGGCAATCATATCCAAAACACCCTGAGCGGCTTTCAGCCCAACTCGTTCATAAACCGCGCTCAGCTTTCCTTCACGCACGGCTTTCAGGATACCATAGGCAAACGCACTGCTGGCAGAAGTCTCCAAATATGTATCCGGCCTGTCAATGATGGTATGCCAAAGGCCGTTGTCCGCCTGATATTGTTCCAAAGCCTTCACCTGCTGTTCCAATGTGCTGAACAGATACGCTTCTACGCCCGACTCCAGCTGTGTCATGGAAAGATAGTCTACAAGGCCCGCCGTATACCAGGAGTTTCCACGCGCCCATCGAGCCTGCGCAAAATTATGCCTTCCATTGAAGTCCCAACCGTGGAACAGCAAACCGGTACGGGTATCCGTAAGGTATTTGATGTGTACCAAAAACTGTCTGATACTTTCCTGCTGAAGCGCAGGCTCCTTGCGAAGCTGTCCCATTCGGGCCAAAAACAAAACAGTCATATACAGGGTGTCATCCCAAAGCTGGCCCTCATTGGGGAGTGTAACAATATAATGCGTGAATCCGCCTTCTTCTGTACGTGGAAAATGTGCAATAATTTCGTCGCACCATTTATCAAGATGCTTTTTATATTCCGGATTTCCCGTTTCTTCGTAAAGGTACGTGAGCGTAAGCATTGGGCATGTGTTGTTTACGTCTACAGGTGGCAACCCCGCTTCAAAATGCTCTGCAAACCAGTCTTCCAGATATTTCAAAAGCGCCGGGTCCCGCTTCGTCGCATAGTATTGATACATTGCAAAAAGAGCAACGCCTTGCGGCCAGGCCCAGTCTCGCATAGAAACATCATAGCTCTTATCCTTTTCCACAACAGTTCCCTCAAGCGTTTGGAGACTGTGGATGATTTTCTCGATCATTGATTCCAGAAAAAGATTTTCCATAAAATCACCTTTCTCATATTAACCTTGGCGCTTATCCCTTCAGGCCGGACGCACTGATTCCCTCTACCAAATACTTCTGGAAAAACGCAAAGATTAAGAATACCGGAATCAGAGATAGAATTGCCATCGCAAACATTGCGCCCCAATCCGATGTGGAAGAAGGGTCACAAAACAGTTTAAGCGCAAGTGCAAGCGTGTACTGCTGGGGTTTATTCAGATAAAGCAGTGCGCTCATAAAATCGTCCCATTTCCCAATGAATGCAAAAATACCGTTTGTCACCATTGCAGGTACGATTAGTGGAACAATGATCCGCAAAAAAATAGTATAGGTGCTGCAACCATCTATTTTGGCCGCTTCATCCAAATCTCTCGGGATGCCCTTGATAAACTGTACCGTAAGAAAAATCCCGAACCCATTGATGAAAAAGGAGGGGACAATAAGCGGCAGATAGGTGCCGGTCCAGCCGAACAGATTAAACATCATATATTGCGGGACCATCAACACCTGAAACGGTATCATCATCGAGAGCAGCATACAACTGAACCATATTTTGCTGCCGGGAAAACGAATGCGTGCAAAGCCGTACGCTGTGACCGTAGACGATGCGACGATTCCAATGGTGGAAAGCACCGTTACGAAACCACTGTTTTTAAAAAAGGTCGCAAAAGAAATTCCGCCGAAGCCTTTCCAGCCATTAGGATAGTTTTTAAGAACAAACGGATCCGGAATAAGGCTTGTTGCCGTTGCGAAGATTGTGTTCGTTTCTTTGAACGAACTGCACAGCATCCAGATCAGCGGATAACACATCGCAAAAGCCAGCAGCGACACAAAAATATAGTATCCGGCCTTGGAGAGTATCTTTTTTGTTTTGATTGAGGTCATAACTGCTCCTTTCCGGCCTCAGCCTTCATACACCCATTTGTCGGATGTTTTGAATACAATAGCTGTCAGTATACCAATAATCACTACCATCAGCCACGCCATCGCGCTACCATAGCCCATATTGGAATAGGTAAGAGACTGCCGATATAAATAAACCGCATAGAACAGTGTAGAATCCAGCGGTTTTCCGTTGGTGATAATAAAGCATTGGGTAAATGCCGTAAGCGCGCCGATCATCTGCATGATAAGATTAAAAAAGATCGTCGGGCTGAGCATCGGCAATGTGATCTTAAAAAACTTTCTTATCGGTCCTGCTCCATCCACTGTAGCCGCTTCGTACAGGCTGGAAGGAATTTGTTTGAGGCCCGCAACAAAAATAAGCATGGGCGACCCAAACTGCCAAACAGCCAGGATAATCAAGGTCCAGATTGCAGTATTTTCATTTCCAAGCCAATACACATCATCTGGCAGACCTACAGCTCCCAACAGCGCATTGACCAGGCCATCGCCCGCGAACATCCTGCGCCACAGTACCGCAATTGCCACGCTGCCGCCTACCATAGAGGGCAGATAAAACATTGCACGGTAAATGCTCGTGATTTTATTGGTGTTCACCAGCAGCATCGCAACCATCAGCGCAAACGCCAATTTCAAAGGAACGCTTGTGATCGTAAAATAAAATGTATTGAATAATGTTTTATAAATCAGCGGGTCCTGCGTAAACATCTGCTTATAATTTTTCAGACCGACAAATACCGGAGCGGAAAGCATATCATAGTCCGTAAAAGACAGCACCAATGAAGCCAGCATGGGGAATACGGTAAACACCAAGAATCCGATTACAAACGGTAAAATAAAAATATATCCGCTTACACTTTCCGAGTTCATAATCTGTGCAAACGATTTTTTTCGCCGCTTTTTCTTTGCAGCATCACGTTTAAAAACGCCTCCTTAAAAAGCACCCCGGCCTTGCGTCTTTTGCAAGGCGCGCAAGCCGGGGTGATGTTGATCAGAACAAAACAGGCATCTGTTTTTTGATGTTAAGCTGCCTGCAGGATATCATTTGCCTTGGTGAAGAATTCTTCGCCGGCTTCCTGCGCGGACATCTTACCGTAGCCCACCTGCTCCAGCAAAGATTTCAACACGTCAATAACTTCGGTCTGTGCAGCAGGGTCAAACACTTCATACGGACTGCAATATTCGCCTACCTTGCCCATAAAGTCCAACATGTCCTTCTGGAAGCCTTCTGCATCAGCAGACAATGCTGCCAAAACTTCATTGTTGACAGGTGCGCCGCGCTCGGCGTTCAGTACCTTATTGGCTTCAACAGAGTTCATGAAATAACTTAGGAAATCCGCACAGACTTCTGGATACTGCGTGTTTGCGCTTACATGGAAACTTGTACCCACACGCAGGTAGTTGGATGGCGTGGTCGCATCATCGGCAACCGGGTAGGACACCATAGCCATATTCCGGCCGGCTCCTTGCATCGCATCATAGAGCCCCTGTGCGTTGCACCAACCAAAATCGTTCCACACCATGCCGTCTACAATCGGGCGCTGCTCTACCGCACCCACGTCGCGCTCTACATAAATCTGAGGATCGACGATATAGCCCTCTTTCAAACCGTCTTCGTAACGCTGGAAATATTCCGTGGGGATGCTAGCATCCGGGAAACCCAGGGATTTTCCATCTTCGCTGTAAAGCTGATACCCTTTGGCACGGGCAATCATTGCCACCTGCGTAATCGGATCTCCGCTGTCGAACGAAGTCTGGACGCCCGTCTTTTCATAAATCGTTTTCGCGGCCTGTACGAATTCGCTCCAGGGCATTGCATCATAAATCTCAACGCCTGCCTCTTTCACGACATCCGGGTCATAGCTCATCGCGCCCGCGATAGAACCTAAGATGATACCATACAGGTTGCCGTCGCGCGTCAGCGTGGATTTTGCATCTTCAGACACTTGGCTGAAATCCAGAACGCCGCTGTCAGCATACTCATTCAGTGGCAGAAGCAGGTCCTTGTCACTGAACTCGACCACATTATCACGGGTCGCCTGGAAAATGTCGGGCATCGTTCCGGACGCCGCTTCAACAGCCAGCTTGTCAAAATAACCTGTATAATCGGAAAATTCCACTTCGATCTGTACATCCGGGTGCTCGGCCATATACATTTCGCAGACCTGCGTCGTCATATCCGCACGCGCCTGGCCGCCCCACCACGCAACGCGAATGACTTTCTTCTCCCCATTGTCCGTTGACGCAGTGCTTGCAGGCGTCGAACCCTGACTGGCAGTGCTTGTGCTGCCAGAGCTGCTTGAACTACAGCCAGCCAGCAGGCCCGCCGCCAACACGACAGACAATACGATGCTGAGTAACTTTTTCATGTACGCTCCTCCTTAATTTTCCGTTTTTCTCCAGCGCAGTTTTTCTTTTGCGCTTCCGTGATTTAAGCATACCGCAAATATACGGGTTCGTGAAGAAAAAGAATCGCTTTGTTTATTTCCAAAAAAAATGTCTTTTTTTCTTTCACGTTCAAAAAAGCGTGTTCTTCCGTTTAAAAAAGTGTGTTTTCCGAAAATAATTGTCCCTACTCCATTTCGCTGCATTGCATTCTTCCTGTCGGTTCTTTACAATAATAAACGGGATACCGCTGTAGCGTATAAGGGAGTGATGCTGTGTGTTGAAGCGTTGGTTCCGCGACATGAAACTGCAAACAAAATTTACATTTTTGATTTTCTCCTGTGTGGGGATACTGTGCGCGGCGTTCATCTGGGCCTCTTTCCGCCTGGCCGACACCTACAACGAGATGATCTATAAGCGAACGGCAGACGCCCTTACATTCTCTGCTGAAAATCTCGCTTCACTGTTCCAAACCACCGCTGAACTTTCCCGGCAGATCGCTACCAATGAAACGATTCAACAGGCGCTTGTCACCGCCCGCGAAAGTGAAGATCAGATCGCCCGCAAAGCTGCATTGACCACGCTCGGCCGGCAGTTGACCGGATACAGTAATCATAATAGATATATTGAGTGCATCCACCTGGATTACGGGGGAGCCAGCAGCCTGATTTTAGGGAAACGCACCATTACGGATACAGAGAAAAACCAAGAAGAAATTCATGCCGCTGCAAATTTCCAACAGGGCGCATACTCTTTTCTGGTGCTGGAAGATATGGACGGACAGCCCCAGCTTGTCTGCACCCGCACCATACGCCGTGTTAGGAATATGGATTTGTCCGAGCTTGGCGTCCTTACACTTTATTTGGATCTGGACAAGATGGTAAAAGACAGCATCACCTCTTTTGCCCGCATCGACAACACTGCACTGTATCTGGCGCATGGCCAGCAGGCGATCTATCCATATGGAGACGCGGGCGTGGAACAGTATCTTTCCAACTCAGGAGACACCTCGTACAGGCTCGAACGCATAGGCGGCGTCATGCGCTTCATCGTACAAAAGCCCATTTCCTCCACGCCTTATACCTGTATTCTGGCTCCGGCATACAGCGAGATATTCCGCACGCTGGTACGCAATAATATTTTATGTGCTGTCATTGTTCTTGCAGTTGTTGCGCTTACCGTTGCTTTCAGCCATTTATTTGTGCGCAATTTGCTCCGTCATTTGGGCACGCTGATAGAGAAAATCAATTATTATAAGGGGAATGCCGGCCAGAACCATACTCCAGCGTCCTCCTATGATTATACACAACGGCATGATGAGCTTGGCATGCTGCACAATGAGTTTGACGATATGGTCTGCAAGATCAATACTCTCATTGAGGACAACTATATCAAACAGCTTCTGATAAAAGATACGCAGCTCAAAGCCCTGCAGCAGCAGATCAACCCGCATTTTCTATACAATACGCTCAACGCCATCAACTGGGAAGCGGAAGCGCTCAATGCTCCCACGATACCCGCCATTGTCGAATCTTTAAGTGCTTTGCTGCGAAGCACCCTAAGTGAAAAATCCGAAACGCTCCCATTGCAGAATGAGTTGGAATTGCTGCATCACTATCTGCGCATTCAGCAAATACGGTATGGTGACCGTTTGGTTTATCACACAGATATCATGCCTTCTCTGTTGCCAGTCCCCATGCCGAAGATGATTTTACAGCCGTTGGTTGAAAATGCGATTCGCTACTCTTTGGAGCCCTATGCAGATACCTGCACTATTCTTGTGTCTGCACAGCAGAAGAATGAAACCTGTGCGGTAATTTCCGTCAGCAATACAGGGTCTGAAATTGATCCTGATATTCTAAAAAAACTGGAAAGCGGAGAAATAACGCCCAATGGGTTCGGAATTGGGCTTCTGAATATTCATTCTCGCATTCAACTGCTTTTTGGAGATGCGTACGGACTTTCTTTTTCCAATTCAGATAATATCGCGACAGTCGAAATCCTTGTTCCGCTTTCCGGCCATTGAAACAGGAGGTACTTTATGCTGCGTATGATCATTGCCGATGACGAACCGTTGGTCCGGGAGACAATCAGCCGAATCATCGACTGGAACAGCAACGGAATACAATTGCTCGGCACCTGCCGGGATGGCATCGAAACCTACAATATGATTCTTGATGAGTATCCAGATATCGTGCTTCTCGATATCAATATGCCCGGAATGAACGGCCTCGATCTGATTGAGCGCATCCGCTCCATCGACGAGACAATCTCTTTTATTATTATTTCCGGCTATGAGCGGTTCGATTTTGCACAGCGCGCACTGCAATATGGAGTACACCAATATTTGCTTAAGCCCTGCAACCGGGAACAGATTTTGAATGCTGTTACAAGCGTGAAAAAGCGCAGAGAAAAACTGGGAACGCTTCAGGTGCTCCGTCAGGAAAACATGCTACTGCAAAACCGCGTACAAGCCACCATGCAGGAACAGTTTTTAAACGACATTTTTTTGCCGGACAGCGATATTGAAAAAGAGATTGACGATTATTGCGCTATGCTGAAAGCGCCGGATACCGACTTTGCCACATTTTATTTGGCGCATGGAGGCGGTATGATGCCCCCGGGCCTGTCCGATGCAATCCATGCCTGCATCGCCCGCCATCGCGCCCGCTTGTTCTTCGGGCTGCTTGCAATCCGAAATGTCGCCATTCTTGTACTGCGCATCAGCGGACGGGAGGATACAGAGCAGCTAAAAGCCGAGCTTTCACAGCTTGAGGTAGATGGTAGCCCCATTACCTGTGCAGCCAAATACTACCCTTCCGCAGATTTGATGCTTCGTTCTCTTGTACCGGAACTTCGTGTTTGCGACAGTGTAAATCAATATCTTCCCGATGGAAGCTTTCGTGAGCTGTACAATACCGCCGCATCTGTTCACAAGCTTTTGGAGGCAGGATGCAATTTGATGCAGACCTTCCCCCAATTGTCCGCCGATGCTCAGACAAGGGAATTGAACCAGCTGTTCGCACAAGTATACGACATCGATACAGCCAGAACGGTTGCCACCAAAATGCTTTATCAGCTTCTTCCCGCTCACGTCTCTGATGTCGGCACCGAAGCCGCGCCTGTCATAGCTGCTGTTTATTCCTGTTCCAGTGTATTTGAAGTGCAGTCTCTTCTGTTGGAGCATCTGAGCAGGCTTTCCCGCCAGGACAATGGCGAATGCGGCGGGAACGATTACATTCAAAAGGTTCTGACCTATGTAAACGATCATCTTTCAGACCCCAATCTTTCCCTGAAAGGGATCGCGCAGAATGTCCTGTTCATGAATGTCAATTATGTCAGCAAACAGTTCTTGCGAAAGACCGGAGAAAAATTTTCTTCCTATGTTTCGTCTTTGCGAATGGAACGGGCAAAAACAATACTGCAAAACACCCCGCATACAAAAATCACAGACGTTGCCGAAGCAGTCGGCCTGGGCGGAAATCCTCAATATTTCAGTCAGGTATTCAAAAAACACACCGGATACACGCCCTCTCAATTCGCAGGAAAAGAATCTTGACCATTCATTCAAAAGGCCCGGCAGAAGCCGGGCCCTTTGAATTATTTCCGCTGCTCACGGGCAGCTTCTTTTACTTTTTCAATCAAGCGGATGCTTTTGGCAATTTGCTCCGGCCGCGTATGCTTTTCGGGCAGCGATTCCCCGTTCAATACATGATGCATCCAATCCCAACGGTAGCCGCTTCCGTATTTCGGCAAGGTGCGTTTCTCTGTCAGGTGTTTTCCATGATATTGCGTCGAAAGTTCAAGTTCTATAAAATCATCCTCCAGCAAAAGCATGCTATTGATTTTTCTGGTCACGCTTCCTCCTTCAAATTGCAGCTCCAAACGGTTCTGATAGACTTCTCCGTCTCCAACACAAAAAGAAGAATAAATACTTCCCAATGTCCCGTCTGCGTGTTTGACCGTTGCGTGTGCGTTGTCCGACGTTGGACGCCGCGTAAAAACGCGCGACTGCACAACCGTCAGCTCTTCGATATCCTCCGGGATAAACCAGCTCAAATCACTCATACAGTATATTCCAAGCCGCAGCAGCGGCGCAGCTGGACACTGCTCCGGGTCATCGTACCATGTACCATCCGGATCTTCACGGTAACTCGCCCAATTGCTGGCATGATATCCGACCAAACGGCCCAATGCGTATTTTTCCTGCCATTCCTGGATACAAGCAATATCATCCGGCGCGACCGGCTGGGGTGAGTTAATAAACAGCGGAACGCCTGCAGCTTCTGCCTTTTTCAATATCCGTAGCGCTTCGGCTGCGTCCGTTTCAAAGGGTTTTGTCGTCATCACGGCCTTACCTGCATCCACGATTTTGTCCAAAAGCTTCGCGCGATGGTTGGGACCGGTAATCAGCGTGACCAGGTCAATGTCCCGGTCTGCCAGCGCATCCTCCAGGCGGGTGTAAGCTTTTACATGATACTCCCGCGCACATGCATGAGCCAGTACTTCATTCTGGTCGCAAACTGCGGCAAGCTCAAAATAAGGCGCGGCATATCCTTTGATTATCTCGTTGTCAATCAGCCATTTCCCAAAATGCAGGCCCACGACTGCCATACGATACCGTTTCATTTGATTCAAACCTCCTGTATTTTTCCTGTATCCGCCGCTTCACGCAACGCCAGCGCGATGCGTGTCGCCTCTATACCCGCCTGCGTCAAGCCGGCCGTCTCTCCCTTCTGCAGCAAATGTAAAAATGCCGCAAACGGATTCTGCCCCTCCAGCAACGGCAGGGCGCGCCGGGGACCTGTACGGTCTTCCAAATAGACCTGCCCATCCACGGCCTCTATTGTTCCCAGCGTACCTGTTAGGCGCAAACGGTCGTCATCATGGCGCGCGGCCCCATCCGGCCGTAAATAATCCACTGAGATTGTCGCAAAAGCATCATCCGTAAACCGCAGCATGGCGACGGCCGTCATCTCCATATCATGCATTCCACGGTTGTGCATCGTGGTATGCCAGCCCATTGCCTGTACGCATTTTCCGCCAAAGCTCACTGCCCAATCGACTGCATGGATGCCTACCCAGGGGATCAGGCCCGTAAAGTCCTTTCTGCGCTGAAAGAATTCCGGGCGCCGACCTAACTTATAGCTTTTCTGCGCATGGATAAGCCTTACATCTCCGATCTGTCCAGCTTCTACCGCCTTTTGCATCGTCAGGAACCACGGTTCATACCGCAGAGTCAACATCACTCCTAAAGGGCAGGCTGTTTCTTCCCATGCCCGGCGCACCTGGACAAGCTCCTCTGGGCTTGCGGCGAGAGGCTTTTCCGCATATACGGGAATTCCGTGGTACAAACACCAGCAAACCATATCTGCCGTTTTCCCAAACCAGGAATTTATCACCGCAAGGCTTGGCTGCTCTGCAGACAGCATTTCTTTCCAATCTTCCCACACGGCAGGCGCGTGTCCGTTTTCTGCACACGCCTCAGCCAACGGCGTTATGTCTTCCTCACGGCAGCCCGGTGCAATGGCACATATGGTCATCTCTTCTTGCTCTGAAAGTCCCTCCAGAACAACAGGATAATGTCCAGAGCTTCCGATTATTGCCAGACGCATAGACGTTCCTTCTTTCCTAACAAGCTATGTATTCTGCTTTCCTTTTGTTCCATTCGGTGATCTGTCTCTGCGAAACACCAAAATTCTAATCACCGCGTGCTATTACAGCACATCCAGGCCGAACAGGGCCGCCAGCCTGAGAAGTTTTTCCTCCACATCCTCAAAAGCAAACACCTGGTGGCACCCAAGCACTGTGCGCAGATAATGCGGCGCATCGTCGAACCGCACATGCATCTGTGTGCGGCATGCCGTTTCATAAGGCCCCGCTGCAGAGTATCCAAGATGGACCGTCATTTTGGAAGCCTCGTCGGAAATACGGCAGGCGGTCACACGCTTTTTCTGAGGAAGCTCTACCTGCAGGCTGACGCCGATGCCGCTTTCATGATGGCTGCGCAGCGTACAGGGCAGCGAATCGCCCATGCAGCAGATGGGCGCCGTGCAATGCGAAAAGTTCACCGTCCCGTCCGGCTGCAGGCCGGGATTCGCCATCCACAATTTTGTGGAGGTTAGATGTTTCATCATCAGCATGGTGACTGCGCTGTCCATATCCCCTTCACAGGCGGCTACCATGGGCGTGCAGTCGTTCACATAGCTCACGCCCAGGCAGGATGTCGTCCCCTCGCTGAGCAAATTAAAGCATGCGATGGCTGCTCCCTGTGCACCGTACCGCTCCAAAAGCGTGATCAGCGCCCATGCCATACGCGAGGCATCCCACAATGCACCGTCCGTGGGCTCCGCGCATCCGGTACTGTTCTGCACGAACCAGTCATAATATGTCTGCGCCTGTTCCCGCTGCGCCCCGCGATAAAGCTGCGCCAGTTCGTCCTGTTCCACAAAACGAATTTTCACGCCGAAACGCGCCTCATATACCGCCGGCTCGGACGCGTTGCTGATGACCCACGGCTCAGTATGCCCGATCTGCAGCAAAGTAGCGCCCCGCACCGCATTGTATGCAGCCAATACCTGCAAAGCATCTTTCAGCTGCGCCTCATTCAGCGCAAGCTGTGTGCCGGGCGTCGTGCGCCGCAGCACGGCCCACGTATCCATCAGCGTTGGGGCTGCGTTGCAGCGCAGCATCTCGCTGCACAGTGCCCCGGGCGCATTGCCTCGTATGTACGCGCCGTACAGCACCACGCTTTCATAGGCCGCTGCCGCCGCCAGGATGTTCTGCTGCACGGCGCCGCTCATGGGCACCGCGATCAGGCAATCGCCCTGCGGCAGTTTATCCTCTTCCATTGCGTCCGCTGCAAGGCAGCATTCTATACCTTCCCCCATTTGAGCCGCCAGCGTTTCATAGGCGGAACGCAGCTTTTCTTCATCCGCCCAATAGCGGCGTGCCGCAAAAAACATGCAAACTGTTTTCATCCTTGACCATCCCTTCCATAAAATTGAGACACATTGCTTCTTCTCTTTTATTGTAGCGCTCATAGCTCTTGCCATCAATTTTGGTTTACTGTACAATATATTCCAGAACGGAATATATTGCGAGGTGCGGCGTATGGATCTGGAATGGGTGCAAGCCTTTTTGGCCGTGGCGGATACCGGCAGCTTCTCAGCCGCTGCGGACGCGCTTTTTCTTTCTCAGCCGGTGATTTCAAAGCAGGTTCAGAAGCTGGAGCACCAGCTGGGCGTCCGTCTGTTTGACCGCGCCCATCGCAGGGCGGAGCTGACGGACGCTGGCCGCAGGGCATATCCTCCGGCACAGGCGCTGGCGCGCCAATATCAGCTTTTGGAACAGGCCGTCCACCCCGACGGAAGCCTGCGCCTTGCGCTGCTCCCCGTCGCGGATTGTTACGGCTTTCCTCAAATGCTGGCGGACTTTTCCGCCGCGTATCCCCGCACGCGGCTCATGGTGGAGGAACGGGAAAATACCGCCATGCCCGCGCTCATCCAGAGCGGGCGCTGTGACGGAGCGTTTTTCCGCGTCCCGGACGGTCCCGTGATGCCGGAGGACGTCATCCTGTGCAAGGATGAACTTGTTCTTCTGGTGCCCGAAAAACTTTTCTGCGCCACAAAAGGCGCCGTCCCGCTTTCGCTGTTCAGCGGCAAGCGCTTTCTGCTGCTGAGCGCCGGCACCGGCCTGCTGGAAACCAGCCTAGAGCTTTGCCGCAAAGCGGGCTTTTCACCGCAGGTTGGGTACACCGGCGCGGCCGCGGGCAACATCGCCCGTATGGTTCGCAGCGGCGCGGGCGTTGCGATGCTTTCCCGGCGTGTGGCCGAAAGCTGTGCAGGCCCGGACCTGCGCCTGCTGACGCCGGAGCCCACATGCGGCAGTCTGCTGGTTTTCCGGCCCTCGAAGGCCGGGCTGCAGAACCCGGCCATGGGTGCGCTGCTGAAGCATTTGGCGCGTGATACGCAATGAGCGTGCTTGCGGTTTCAAGCTTTTTACCGGTTCACGCACTGTGTCGGGTTTCTCTCGATTGATAAGGAGCAGTTCGGCAAGAGTATAGTCCCGGTTTTCGGGAAGCGTCAGCATTTTCGACATTGCGTAAGCGGTGGCTCTTCCGATGTTCCTTCTGCCGGAGTTTCCACAGGGCTACTTACATCTTCTGCCGCTTCAATTTCGCTTGCGCTCTCAGAAGCATTCGCGGATTCCGGAGATGTACTGCTGTCTCCAGACGTCTGCGCATTCGAGCTACTGGACGGTATACTGATACTCTCCGTCGTTTCTGCCGAAGCACTTTGCGAAGACGACGACGCCTGCGAAGCGCTGGGTGAAACAGGAGGTGCGGATTCCGCCGGAGTACTGTCCGACGTGGACGCTGATGCGCTGGCAGATTCGTCAGCCTCCTGCTGCTTCGCTTCATAGACCACAGACTCCGGATGTTCAAACGGCGCTGAAACAGGGATGCGCGGTGCTGGCTCTTCAGCTGAAAACGCCTGTACCGGTACGCTTGTGAAAAGCATGTTCAATACTCAAATAGTATAACGCTTAAAATTTGTGAGAACAGTAAAATTTGTTCTTACTTGAAAGGTATCAGAATGAACGAAAAACATCCGCAGTGGATCATATTAGGTGGGCTGATTTTATGCGCTTTTCGAAATGGTATTAAGCTGCAATGCTCAAAATTCTCACCCCCAAAAATGAATTGTTTTTTCGACAGTTGCCGGACGACGGGGCAACCACGATTTGGTAATTTCAGTATACAGAATATAAATGTGAATGCAACAAGTTATGTAGAAGAAGACGCTTTAATGTAAAGAAGCGCAAAGTCACCAATCGGGCACTCTGAAAACAATGGCAGAACATGCTCTCAATCCGCCTTTGTTCCGCACTGTGCCTCCCGGATGGCCTGCTGGACATCCAACCATCGCCCGTATGCCCCGCCATGGAGCTGCTTCTTTAATTTGTTGATGGCATTTTTGTAGGCCTTTTCCGCGCCGCTGGGTCCGTTGTAGTTCAGACGAACGGCCAGTTCCTGAAAGGACATGCCTTTTTGATCCGGATGACAGAGTCCCAGATAGCTGCGGACCAAAGTCAGTTCCCGTGGTTTCAAGATTTCCGCTATTCTCTGGCGGAGCAGTGTCCTTCGCATATGGCGGTCATAGGATACAGCCGGGTCTCCTCCGCATCCGAGCTCAAAGATACGCTCTCCCAGTGATTCAGTTTGGAATACCGTACGGTATTCTTCCAGCAAACGCCTGGCGGTACGGCCAGAGACATTCAATTTGTCCTGAATCTTCATTAGAAGATCGGGTTCCGCAGCCTGTCCGTGAACTGCACAAAGGAAAGCTGTTTGACGCAGCTGATAATAACGGCTGGGCGGAAGCGGCAGGGCGGAAAAACTTTTGGCAGCGCAGTCCAGCATTGCGGTTTGAACAATGGGTGTGGCAAAGGTCAGGAGTTTTGTCCCCGCATCAAAGTCAAAACGTCCGGCCGCCGACAGCAGCGCCATCGCACCTTCCTGCTTCAGGTCTTCTTCCAGCGAATGCTGAGAAAAGGGTTCGCAGCAGCTTCTGGCTAAAACCGTCAGATAACCTTCGTTTTGAGAAACCAATTGAGCTGCCGCAAGCACGTCCCCTGTCTGCAGCCGCCTCGCCAGCTCTTCGTTGCCGGGCCCCCCTCCTGCAACGGAATACATTTGCTTTGTCACGGAGCCACCCGCTTTCGAGCTTCCGCATAAAGCCGCTCCTGCTCCATGTCCCGAGCATAGCCGGCCGCCGCATACCCGTTGTCCATAAGGGCCTTGTCCCGACAGATTTCCGCAAGGCGAAGCGATTCCCGGCGCAGGTCGTCCGATATTTTCCCCCTCTGGTGGTGTTTGCGGATGGTGTTGGTCCGGGTAGAAAACAGACGGTAGATGGGGTGCTCCCTGTTCTGCTCCTTCTGCCGCATCATGGCTCCGTACTGCCGACATGTCATGCCTGCATCCTGAGGCGCGTTGCCGCTGCAATATTTGGGTATACGGCCATTGGTGGTGAGAAAGTATTTCCCACAGTTCCGGCACTGGCTGGGGGCATGGGCATGATGCAGGCCGTTCATTAAATCGAAGCTGTAAAAATGGATCGGCGATGGAAAGCTGATTCGTTGGACGAACACCATTTCCTTTTCGTCCCTGGGACTGCGGGCAAAGGTGTAGGAGGATGAGATGGCCGGCGAAACGGTGAATGCTTCAATACCTGCCATGGGTAGCTGCTCCATCATCGTCCAGAAGTCGCTGCTGTTGAAGCAGTCATGCGCCGCCACGGCAAAAGATGTCTCAGTCCGTTTTTTCAGCCGCTGCAGATAGCCCTCCTCAAAATATCGGCCCGCCACGGAAAAATGAAAGATCCCAAGGGGGATGCTGAATACAGCTGTCAGGTAACGAAAGAAAAATTGACGGGCGGGAGATTCAGGCTCCATCAAATCTCTGACGGATGCATCTGAAAACAGGAGCTCTATGGCGCGGAGCTCCTGTTCCTTATCCAGCATGCTGTACGGCGGGCACTGCCACAAGGCGTCAAGAATTTTCTCAACCGAAGAGCGGAGCTCCGGCAGCAATTTGACAAACCGGCTTTGCTCTGCACACACCAACGACTCCATCTGATGGCTTATCCCGCCGCCGTGAGTGAACAGTTCCCTCAAAGTTTCGTCATTGACGTTCAGAATTTCAGCAGCGAAATATCCGGATGGATACGCAGCCTCGTTGAAAAAAATCTGTTCCTGCCAGATATCCAGTGTCAGGTGCAGAAGATTGTTGTTCTGTCTGAGTCCCAGCGGCATAGCTTCACCTTCTGTCGCATATTTGTTCGGATACTGTCTTGCGACATTCTCATTCTATCAAAATCCAGAGAATAATCAAGCGGGAGAAAACATCCCGACCGTTCCCATTCTCATGGGGACGGCTATTTTCTTGGGAAAGGTCGTGAAAGCATGAACACAGAACTAAAACTGATTTCCATGCGGGATATCCAAACGGAGGATGTGCAATGGCTTTGGTACCCCTACCTCCCGCGGGGGAAATTGACCATTGTGCAGGGAGATCCAGGCGAAGGAAAAACTACATTTGTGCTGGCGGTCATCTCAGCTCTGACCCGGGGTGAGCCTTTGCCGGAGTGCGAACAGGCTCCTGAACCTGTAAACGTGATCTACCAGACAGCGGAGGATGGGTTAGCAGACACCATCAAGCCGCGGTTGGAGGCCGCCGGAGCGGACTGCGCCCGGGTATTGGTCATTGACGAGAGCAAACGGGAGCTGAACCTCTCCGATGAACGGTTGGAACAGGCGCTGCGAAAGACAGGTGCGCAGCTCATGGTCCTGGATCCCATTCAAGCATATCTGGGAGACGGTGTGGACATGCACCGTGCCAACGAGGTGCGGCCCATCCTGAAGCGGACGGCGGCCATGGCGGAGCGTACCGGCTGTGCGGTGATCCTTATCGGCCACATGAACAAAGCCCAGGGGCTGAAATCAGGCTACCGTGGATTGGGTTCCATTGACTTTCGGGCAGCAGCCCGAAGCGTATTGGTAGTGGGGCGGCTCAGGGATGACCCTGCCGTTCGGATCGTTGCACAGGACAAAAACAGTCTGGCCCCTGAAGGCAAATCGATCGCCTTTCAGTTGGATGGAGAACGGGGATTTAAATGGAAAGGGACCTGTGATCTCTCAGTAGACGATGTACTCAGCGGGAGCGGAAAGCTTCAGACCAAAACCCTCCAGATGGAGGAAGAATTGGAGCGAATGCTCAGGGAAGCCGCTACTGCGGAGGCGGTTCTGAATCGTGCCAAAGAACTGGGTGTATCCGAACGGACTCTGATGACCGCCAAAAAGAACCTGGGAATCGTTTCAGAGAAACGCGGCAGCCAATGGTACTGGATGCTGCCGGAGCAAGGATGTAAGGATGCAGCGTTCTAAAAACTTTGCACCCTTGCATCCTTCCTTTTATGCAGTCCTGTGTCTGAGAAGAACGGGGCTGGCTCCGATGAACGGAAAATCCTCCCTTCAGGGAGGGCAAGCAGAGCGCCTGTCCGACTTTGTCGGACTTGGCGCCGCCGGCCGACCGGCGATGTTGCGGGCGGAAGCCCGTACCCACTTTACGGAGGTATCAGTGAAACAGAAAAAGGAAAAACGCATCACGCTCCGTCTTACGCCGGAGCAATACGAAAAAATCCGGTTCAAAGCAGAAACGGCGCATATGTCCATAGGAGCCTATGTCCGTGCGGCCGCTTTGAAGCATCGTGTAGTAGTGATCGATGGGCTGGAAGAAATCACCCACGAACTCAAGGGCATTGGCCGAAGCATTAACCAGCTGGCGGTTCTGTCCAATATGGGAAGGATCCAAGAGATCCATTTGGGAGAGGTCTGGCAGATGCTCAGCCGGATCTATCTTAAATTGCAGAAGCTGACGGAACAGGAAAAACGCTGATGGCTACAGTCACATTCATTAAGTACAAAAGACAGACTGGCGGGACACTCCGCAGTGTGGCCCAGTATGTATCTCAGGCGAAAAAGACTGTTGCGCAGACCGGTCATCCGTTGGCAAGCGGGCTGAACTGTACGCCCCGTCTGGCGGCCCAGGAGTTCATAGCCACCCGGACCACACACCGCAAGAATAGCCCGGTCTGGTTTTACCACTATGTCCAATCTTTTTCCCCGGAAGAAAAAATCACCGGGGAGCAGGCTCACCGGCTGGCGAAAGAGTTCGCGGCGCGGGCCTGGCCGTGCAATGAGGTCCTCATCACCACGCATTTAGACGCAGCGCACTTTCACACCCATTTCATCGTCAATTCGGTATGTTATGGAACGGGCAGGATGCTCCGTCAGGGGCCCGATACCCTGCGCGCTCTGCGGCAGATGTCAGATGAACTGTGTATGAAATATGGATTCTCTGTTCTTCCTCGGGAACAGGGAAAGAACAGAACCCACGGTATGGACGGACGGGAATACCGTTCTGCGGCCAAGGGCAAGAGCTGGAAGTTCCGCCTTATAGACACCATTGATCAATGTATGCGGTATGCGTCTAACAAAGAAGAGTTCATCGCTTTGATGCAGAGTGATGGATATGGGGTTCGTTGGACGGACAGCCGAAAGAGCATTACCTACACCACACCTCAGGGAATGAAGTGCAGAGACGACCGGCTCCACAGTGAACGATACAGGAAGGAGGTCATGGAACTTGAATTGCGGACCCGAACAGAAATTATCCATGGAAGAACTGAAGCGGCTGAATCCATCCCGGTGTTCTTTGCCGCAGATGCGGACTACACTTCCGCCGACGCCAACACAACAGGACTGGAGGGAACTGCTGATTGCAATGGACCGATTAGAGCGCCGTCTTTCGGACCAGACAGCCGTTTTGCGGGAGCTTTCCATCCGGACGGCTGCTTGCCCCACCCAGCCCCGGATAGAGGCCCTGTCGCAGGATGTGGCCCGGATACGGACGCTGCTGCAACAGGATGGGAGGAAGAACGCGCGGCGTTTCTCTGCGCCCAGGTTGGAGCTGCCGCCAATCCCCTGGCGCAGCCTGATTCTCGGACTGGCAGCGTTCCCGGTTCTTGGCGGTATGCTTTGGGTAGCATGGTCCAGTTGGGAAAAGCTTTGGAGCCTGCTCCGTCCGATTTTCCTGTGAAAGACTCTACAGTCAAACCCAGGCATACTGACCGCAAACTTTGGCAAACACAACGGAGGAAGAAAATTGCTCTTGGGCACAAACCAGATGATCAGGAGAATGAATCGGTCTGGCAGCATTCGCTGTGATAAGGAAATACAGAAGGGAGAGATGTACACTGAGTAATATTGGGACAGAACTTGAGAGTTTTTTGGAAACCGGCGTATCAGGCGGATGCGGTGATACGGAGGCTGTGATCCATCCGGAAAAAGACGGATTTGTTTCGCTTGACTTCCGTGATTCCAGAATAACGGATGTGCCGGAAGGGAAACTGGTAAGCAGAGCCATGATGGCAGGCAAGCGAAAATTTCTGGTCCGGTCTTTTTTTCCTGCTGCCGCACAAACGCCTACGGCCCGGTTATTGGAATATATCGAAATTCAGGAAAAGAAAAACAAAATCCCCTTTGGGGATAGACTTTCGGGCCCTGATACGGTATGTTTGAGTTGATCCGTATTGGTTTGCCGTAACAGAAAGGAGAATATGATGAAACAGGCAAACCGCGAACCCTATGATATTTTGTATGCGCGTCTCAGTCAGGAGGATGAACGGGAGGGCGAGTCGAACAGTATCCAGAACCATGATGTAATGTATAGAGGGTGGAATACACCAAAAAACATTACATCATGACTGGCGGCTCATTTGTGGCGAATGAAAAGACAGTTATGATAAAGGAGGGATGCCCCCAAACCTACCGTAACTGTCAATCACATATTCCCACGAAAGGAGCCTTGTATGGAACTGACTTACACCCAATGCGGCGACTATCTCATTCCCGACCTTGTGTTATCGGACACAAAAGAATATCATATCGGGAAGTATGGCCGGTTGCGCCGTGCCTACTTAAAAGAACACCGGCCCATTCTGTATACCGATCTCATTGTCACCGAAAAGCTGTTTCCCCACTTGGAGGAAATCGACACCGCCTGCCGGGAGCGGCTGGAAATCATTGAAAAAGCCATGATGCAGCAAGAGGGCGTCACAGAAGCCCTGAAAGCTGCCGACCAGATGGCATGGGTGCGCTCCATGAACTCCATCCACAACAGGGCCGAGGAAATCGTCCTGGCTGAGCTGGTCTACTGTTGAGGGAGGGAACGCAATAATTTTGGAAGCCATGTATAACGGGGAGTTTTATCCCTGTGAAACCGTTGTTCCTACGTCCCCGGAATACCGCAGGGCAATCCAAACCTGTGCAGAGTTGATGGAGCAGCTATCCCAGCGGCTCAGCAAAGAGGACTATGCGCTGGTGGAAGAACTCCGGGCGCAGAACGCTATCGCTCAGTGCGAGGAAAGCGAGAGCCATTTCAAGTATGGCTTTTCGGCGGGGCTGATCATCCAGCAGGAAGCCCATGAACAGCTGCAAAACAAGAAATAAGCGATGGACGAAAAAGCCCACGCAACCGGAAAGAGAACCGGAAGCGTGGGCTTTCTGTGTATATGGTTATTCTGTCAGATCATCCGAAGTTTCCGCAACCAGCCGGTCAAAGTCGCTCTGATAGCTTCTGTCCTGCAATACCCGGAACTTTTCAAACTCTTTCTCGGCAAAGGCTTTGGCGATGGCGGCAGTCACCTTGCCCTTATCATGCAGAATATCTTCCTCGTTGAACTGTAAAAATGCGTCAAGCCGTTTGACCCAATCGGCCATATACATGACATTTCCCCGGCGGGCCTGCCGTTCCGCATAGTCCAAGTACATGGTGACGATCTCGTTCAGATTTCGCATTTCCGTTTCGTTCAGATAGTTTTTGGCGACGGTGACATCCGATTTGCGGATACGGCCTTTGGGGGCGTTTTTCCATGTGGTCAGGCCCATGTTGGGCTTGGTGCTGTCGGCACGGCCATATACGATCTCGGCGGCGGTATGATGGGTGACTGCATAATGGAGCTTGTTCTGCACCGTGGCGAAAAACTCCTTTGTGATGGGGCTTTCCACATCGTAGTCGGCGCTGCACTGGGAATAGATGTCCGTGATTTTCTGGTAGAACCTTCTCTCGCTGGCTCGGATGTCCCGGATACGCTCCAGCTGTTCCTCGAAATAATCCTTGCCAAAAAAGCTCTCTGGCTCCCGCAGCCGTGCGTCATCCATCACATAGCCTTTGATGATGAACTCTTTCAACACCTTGTTCGCCCAAATGCGGAACATGGTTGCCTTTTTCGAATTCACCCGATACCCCACAGCGATAATGGCGTCCAAATTGTAATAGTTGGTCTGATACCGTTTTCCGTCCGCCGCAGTTGTTTCCATTTTGGAAACAACTGAATCCTCGCTCAGTTCGCCGGATTCAAAAATGTTTTTCAAATGTTTGGAAATGGCCGCTTTCTGCACTTCGAACAGCTCTGCCATTTTAGCCTGTGTCAGCCAGAGATTTTCCTGAAAGAGCAGGATCTCCACCCGCACCTCTCCATTTTCGGTCTTGTAAAAGAGGATTTCTCTGGTTTCATACGGGGTCAGCCCCTTTTCCTCGCTCATTCTTCGACACCTCCATCCGTCCGGTTCTTTCCCCGGCTCTTGTAGACATTGTACTGATTTTTGCACCGTGGGCTGCAAAATGCAGCGTTGGATCGGCTGCCCAGGAAAACTTTTTGGCAGTGCTTGCACAGGCGCAAGGGCTGGTCATCGTCCACCAGCATGAAGCTGAACATCATCTGGATACCCAGCAGCAGCGAATGAAAGTCCCAGTAAATGGTGGGCTTATCCAGCAGCTCGATGTGGTAGCTGGGGGCGATCCCGCCAAATGCGGCCATGGCTTTGCGATACAGACCCCGTGCGTCCTCGTCGATGGAATCATAATCATTGTAGTACAAAATGGCGGTACTTAGCGTAAAGGCCCAGTCCTTGAACTGCTGAGCAACCCAGTCGTAGGGTTCCGCATATTCCCGCTGGAAGCTCATGTTTTTCGCCATCGGCTCGTCCATGAAAGTCATGGTCAGGGCAACCATCGTCCGGTCACTGGACACATTCCATGTGGATTCAATGCCTTTCTTCACCAAGTCCAGCTGGTCAAAGGGGTAAAACAGGGACAGGTACTTGTCTGTCGCCATGGATTCTTCCTTGATGAAATGGTTTTTCGGCAAGTACACCGCCTCGTAGTCCATAAAGGACGGCGTGGTGGGCAGAGCGGTCATCAGCCCCAGCAGGCCGTACCGGGTGATAAACTCCATCACCGCCTTTTCCACTTCTGCTTCCGGCTTGCGTCCCATCATCAGCATCCCCACATTCAGGGCATCCAGCACAATGTTGGGGACCTCTTTCAACGGATTGTAGACATCCGGCTTTGCGCTCTTGCCGGGGGTGATATACCGCTTGCCATCTTCCGCTGTTTTCAGCTCGTAATGATCGTACCGCACCCAATGGGAACGGGACTGTTCAAATAAATTTTTCATCATACACGCCCTTTCTCCTTAATCGTCCCAATTATCAGGGGCGGTTTTTCTTTTTTCTGCGCTTGGTCTTGTTCTCCCGCCGGATCACGGCGTCCTTACCCTGTTTCCTTGCGATTTTCGAGTATTCCTCCAAAAACTGACGTTCCCGCAAGGTCAGGCTATGTTCCGGTTTGCCGCACAGATGGTCATACATCTGGCGCTGCAATTTCTTATGGATGGTCTTTCGCAACTTGCGGATATTGCGATCAGACTGCGCACGAACAGCGGCAAGCCGGGTGGTGCTGTACAGCCGCAAAGAGAGGAAATACAAAACTTCCTTGTGTTCCTCGCTCAGTTCCTCCACCATGCGGGAAACAAAGGCGTCAGCGGTCAGGTTGTGCATCTCATAGGGGCAGTCAAACAGAATGTCCAGAAAGTTCCCGGCCATCAGCTGCCGGTATGCGGGCTTGTTCATCCAGCGGGGAATGAGTTTCGGCTCAGGCACTGCCTGATATTCCAGCGGCACATCTCCACGGAGGTTTTCGTGGTCCCGCTCCCGGCGCTCCCGGTTCCGGTCCAGCTTGTCCCATTCCCCTACGACAACCTGGAAGTCCTTTTCGGTGCGGGCCGCTTCCTCCAGCCGCCGTATGGCCTCGGCCCGCAACTCCCGTTTGAGCCGCTTATCACTGACCGGGGCGGCTTCTTCTTCCTCGGTTTCCAGTTCGGCATCATAGTCAATGGGATGCTCGTCCTGCTCCAGCTCGCTTTCCAGCTCGGCCAGACGTTCTTCCGCAAGCGCCTGTTCCAGCGTTTCTTCCGCCCCAGCGCCTGTCCCATCGTCCCATCCGGTGAAGCCACCCTCGGTATCCAGAAGCTCGTCATCAGACAGATACGCCATGACCCCACCTCTTTTCAAAAAAATATTTTGCGATTTTTCAAAAATGGTTCCGTTTTGCACCCCGGATCTCTCCTATTAGTGAAAGAGTAATCTAAAAACAAGCTACTTGGGTTACATTTGCTTTTTCACGCAGGAGAAAGGGGGCTTTCGCCATGTTCAGGCTTGACACAAAAAAGAAGTAACACAATCGCAGGTTACAAACAACGGAACTATAACAACAGTATACACCAGATGCGCTGAAAGCGCAAGAAAGAGAGGTTCTATGGCAGATAAAAACGCCGTGTTTCTGACCCGGCACATTGGCAACACCACCTATAAAGTTCGTGTCTACCTCAGCGAAACCGCCGAGGAAACGATGGAAGATAAAATTCTGCGGCTGATCCGCAATTACGGGCTGGCAAACCAGCCGGAATGTGGTATAATGGAACTGCCACAAATGAGCCGTCCGTCTGAAAGGAGCGCCTGATATGGCAAACAGACAGACGGAAGAAAAAATCACTGCGCTCTATGAGCGCCTGTCCCGTGACGATGACCTCACGGGCGACTCGAACTCCATTCTGAACCAGAAACGTTATCTCGAAAGCTATGCAGCACAGCGGGGCTACACCAATATCGTCCACTACACAGACGATGGATGGTCCGGCGGCAACTTTGACCGTCCCGCATGGAAGCGCCTTGTGGCGGACATTGAGGCGGGAAAGGTGGCCCATCTGCTGTGTAAGGACCTAAGTCGGATCGGCAGAAATTACCTGCAAACCGGCTTTTACACCGAGGTAATGTTCCGGCAGAATGGGGTTCATTTTGTAGCTGTCGCCAATAACATTGACAGCGAGGAACAGGATAGCGGCGAGTTTGCGCCCTTTCTCAATATCATGAACGAATGGTATCTGCGTGACCAGTCCAAAAAGGTTTCGGCAGCGTACCGTGTCAAGGGCAAGGCGGGCAAGCCCACCACCAACAACGCCATCTATGGCTACAAAAAAGACCCGGAGGATAAAGACCACTGGCTGGTGGACGAGGAAGCCGCCGCTGTGGTGCGGCGGATTTTCCGGCTTGCGGTGGAGGGGCACGGCCCCTATGAGATTTCCAAGATACTCACACAGGAAAAGGTGGAGTGCCCCGCCTATTATCTGGCCCGCAACGGCAGAGGCAGCCGAAAAAACACCGTGGATACCAGCCGCCCCTATGACTGGTACGGCTTCACTGTCAGTTCCATGCTGACTAAGCCGGAGTACATGGGGCATACCGTCAATTTCCGTTCTTCCAAGAAGTCCTACCGGGATAAGCGGGTAAAAAATGACCCGTCCGATTGGCTGATTTTCGAGAACAACCACGAGGCCATTGTTGACCCGGAAACCTGGCAGCTGGCCCAGCAGGTGAAGCGGACGGTGCGCCGGACAGATACCACCGGCGTTGCCAATCCTCTGACCGGCCTTGTGTTCTGTGCCGACTGCGGAGCCAAGATGTATAACCACCGGGGCAAGCGCAAAAAGGACGGGCGGGAGTATGGAACCGACTTCTATAACTGCTCCACCTACACCCTGACCTTTGAGCGTGAAACCCAGATGTGTTTTTCCCACACCGTCAGCACCAAGGCCCTGAACGCCCTGATTCTGGAAACCATCCGCACTACCGCCAGCTATGCCATCCAGAACAAGGAGGAATTTATTCAGAAAGTTCGCAGCATTTCACAGGTTCGCCAGCAGGAAGCGGCAAAGGAGCTGAAACGCAAGGTCGCCAAGGAGCGCAAGCGCAGCGCCGAGCTGGATGTGCTGATTAAAAAGCTGTATGAAACCTATGCCATGGGCAAGTTGGAGGAAAAACGGTTCGAGCTGCTGTGTGCCGAATATGAGAAGGAACAGGCCGAGCTGGAACAGCTGCTTGCCTCCGAGCAGGCACAGTTGGATCAGTTCCATGAGGACACCGACCGTGCCAGCCACTTTCTGGCGCTGGCACAGAAATATACGGATTTCACCGAGCTGACCGCCCCCATGATCCACGAATTTGTGGAGAAAATTCTGGTTCATGCCCCGGACAGAAGCACCGGGGAACGGGTGCAGGAAATTGAGATTTACCTGAACTTTATCGGGAAATTTGAAGTGCCCATGCCCGAACCCACCGAGGAAGAACTGGCTGCGGAGGAAAAGCGCCGCCAGAAGCGCATCCGTGACCATGAAAAATATCTGCGCCAGAAGGAGCGCAAACAGAAGATTGCCGAGGGGCTGATCGTACCGGGTGAACCGTACCAGCTGGTGTGCCAGTGCTGCGGGGAGCCGTTCCAGTCTGTCCGCCCCAACGCTAAATTTTGCAAACCCGCCTGCCGGGAGAAGTTCTACCGGCAGGAAAAGCGGAAAGCCAAAGAAACGGAAACATCACAAACTGCATAAGGACTGCGGCCTGCCCCAATAAACCGGGCAGGCCGCTTTTTTATGCCCTGAAACGGAGGGATTTTTATGACGCTCTTTGAACTGGTAAAACAGAATATTAGTGTGCCGGATGCGGCGGAACACTATGAGTTGCAAGTCAACCGAAACGGGATGTGCAGCTGTCCGTTCCATGAGGACCGGCACCCCAGCATGAAGCTGAACGAGCGATACTTTTACTGCTTCGGCTGCGGGGCCACCGGCGATGTGATCGACCTTGTGGCAAGGCTGTTTGGCCTGAGCAGTTACGAGGCGGCGCAGAAGCTGGCACAGGATTTCGGGATTGGCCCGGACAAGCCCCCGGCGGCAATCGCCTTACCAAAACCGGAGCGTCCCCTGCTGAAAGCATACCGGCAGGAGGAAGCGCGCTGCCTGCGGGTGCTGTGCGATTATCTGCATCTTCTGGAAAGCTGGAAGGTGCAGCACGCACCCAAGACAGCGGCAGATGCTCTGGATGACCGGTTTGTGGAAGCCTGCCAGATGCTGGACTATGTGGAGTATCTGGCGGATTTGCTCATTGCCGCCGAGCTGGAACAGCGGGTAAAAATCGTAGAAATGCTGAACAAGGATGGCCTGATTGCCGGTTTGGAGGAACGGCTGAACAGGCTGAAAAAGGAGGACGATGCCCATGAAAAACAAAGCGCAGCTTGACGGGATGCCCGTCTGGTTCGATGGAAAAAGCATCAACGAAGCCCTGTTTTGTGAGGAGTTCTTGCAGACGCACAAGATCATCTTCACAAACGGGGCTTTTTTCACGCCCGAAGGCCGTGTGACCGATGAACTACCCCTGCGGGGAGAGATTTTTGAGGAGCTGAAATGCTGTGCGGTCAGCAACATTCCCCGCAAAATCAGCAACATTGTGGAGCTGATGAAGCTGGCAGCACTGGTGGAGGATTTTCCCCCAGAACCGGATCGGATTCACCTTTCCAACGGGACGCTTTTTCTGGATGGAACCTTTGCAGAGGGAAAGCCGAAAATCGTCCGTAACCGCTTCCCTGTGGCCTACAACCCCAACGCCCCGAAACCTGTTCTCTGGCTGCAATTTCTGGATGGCCTGCTCTACCCGGAGGACATCCCCACCTTGCAGGAATATATCGGGTATTGCCTGATTCCCAGCAATAAGGGACAAAGGATGATGGTCATTAAGGGCAGCGGCGGCGAGGGCAAGTCGCAGATCGGCGCTGTACTGGGAACTTTGTTCGGTTCCAACATGAAGGACGGCAGCATCGGGAAAATATCGGAGAACCGGTTTGCCCGTGCTGATCTGGAGCATATCCTCCTGTGCGTGGATGACGATATGCGGATAGAGGCCCTGCGCCAGACCAACTATGTGAAATCCATCGTCACCGCCCAGGGCAAGATGGATTTGGAGCGTAAGGGCAAGCAGAGCTATCAGGGATGGATGTGCGCCCGGCTGCTGGCTTTCTCCAACGGAGATTTGCAGGCGCTGTTTGACCGGAGCGACGGATTTTACCGCCGCCAGCTGGTGCTGACCACAAAAGAAAAACCGGCTGGCCGTGCGGACGATCCCGACCTTGCCGAGAAGATGAAAGCCGAGGTGGAGGGTATTCTGCTGTGGGCTTTTGAAGGATTGCAGCGGCTGGCCGCCAACAACTTCAAATTTACCGAAAGTGACCGCACCAGAGAAAACCGGGAGGCAGTCAAACGGGACAATAACAATGTCTACGATTTTCTGGATTCTGACGGATATGTTCGCCTGAAAGCCGATCTATCTGCCAGTTCCAAAGAGCTGTATGAGGCATACCAGATTTACTGCGCCGAGAACAATCTGCCTGCCCTGAAACCCCGCAGCTTCAGCGAAGCCCTGATCGCCTGCCAGAGCTGCTATAATCTGGAATACTGCAACAATGTTACCAACGCAGCCGGACGGCGGGTGCGTGGATTTCTGAGGATTGAGGTATTGGTGAGAAATCATATATCAGTGTTTTCCGGTGATTCGATGCGTACGTACCGGAAGATGTGCCGGAGGAATGGCGGCGCTGAGCCATGTACGTACGTACACTTTGATTGATCGTTGTTCTCCCTTTTATAGCAATTCAGCGGCTATGGCAGTCAGAATCACCGGTCAAATCCCCATGCTAAATCAAGGCAAGTGAGAATCGAAAAGTATTTGACGATTGGAAGAAATCATTTTACGAAACCGTGCTTCTCGCTCCGGTGAACCGGGTGCATGGAATCATGGGAAAATGCACGGTTTCAAACCAAGTCACACGGAACGGGAAAGTCGGAAGGTGCGACCTATGGACGGGACATCACACCGACAATTCTGAACGGATTTATTGATAAGAGAATTTTTCACGACACAGCGAAGCGGCTATGCCAGAGGGCGTACCGGCTTCGCTTTTTTATCAAGTAAATTTAGGAGGATTTTTGATGATGACGGTACGCAACGAAATTAAGGCACAGATCGTCCGGGCGGGATACACCATGCAGGAGCTGGTTGACCGGCTTCATGAGGAATACGGCTGGTCGGACAGTGTTTCCAACCTGTCGGCCAAACTCCAGCGAGAATCAATTCGCTACAAGGAGGTTGTGGAGCTGGCCGATGTGCTGGGCTATGACCTGATCTGGCAGAAACGGAGGTAAACCTATGACAAGTGAAGAAAAGAAACTGTTACAGGCAAAGCACCGCTTGGAGGAAGCCCAGGCACGGGACCGGGTGAAGGAACGAAAAGCCCGGACAAGGCGGCTCATTCAGGAGGGCGCTGTGCTGGAAAAGGTGCTGCCGGAAGCACAGACGGTAGGGCTTGAAAATCTGGAAGAATATCTGCGGCAAAAGCTGGCTGCACACGATTGAAAACGGCTGGGAGGTCTCCGGGAAACCGGGGGCCTTCCTCTTTTTTATCCCGAAGGGCGCACTTACTCACCACCTGCTAAAGCAGGCGGTGGTAGCCCTCCCGTTGGTCGGGCACGTGCGCTCTCCGAGGGGGATTGCGGCTCCTGCGGGAGCCGCTGGACAAGGCTGCATTTCTATCAAACTGCCAGCCTTGCCCATGCAGTCGGCGCAGGGGTTTCCGTTTTGGAAGCCCCTGTTCATGGGGTGGTATATTGCCACCCCATCCCGCCGCCTGCCTGCGTCAACTCTGCCCGGAACAAATCCCCCGAATATGTTCCGCAGCTTGACACAGATACAGGGGTGGAACGATTCGCTCCACCCCTGTTGGTGGTACGTCGCATTTCACGACGTACCTGTTGCAATCGAGTACGGAAGAAGGGCTGCTGCGTTTCACAGTAGCCCTTTGGAAAGGATGGTAGACAATGGCGATTTATCATTTAGAGGCCAAAATGGTCAGCCGTGGAGCCGGACGCTCTGCCGTGGCTGCTGCGGCCTATCTGAGCTGTTCTCGGTTGCTCAATGAGTACGACGGAGTGCAGCACGACTACACCCGCAAACAGAACCTTGTGTGGCAGCAGGTTTTTCTGCCGGTTGCCGCTCCCGCAGAGTGGCAGAATCGAGAAATATGGAATGTGTGCGGATGTGGCGATTCATGATCCATACCCTCCCGGTCACAATCCCCACGCTCACATCCTGCTGACGGTGCGCCCGCTGGATGAAAAGGGAAAATGGCAGTACAAGACCGAGAAAGAATATCTCTGTGTCAAGAACGGCAAGGAACAGGGCTTCACTGCCGCCGAGTTTAAACAGGCACAGGCCGATGGATGGGAAAAGCAGTACCAGTACAAGGTGGGCAAAAAGAAGGTGTATATGGTCCCTTCATCAGCACAGGCGCAGGGCTATGAAAGGGTGTCCAAGTACCCCAAAAGCACCAAATACGGCAGACAAAATCCAATCTCTGAGCGTTGGAACAGCGAAGAGCAGCTCGTCTTTTGGCGTAAGGCATGGGCAGATGTAACCAATCTTCATTTGGAACGTGCCGGACAGGAAGGACGTATCGACTATCGCGGCCATGCAGAACGAGAGCTTGAGGAGCAGCCCACCATTCATGAAGGTGTAATCGCAAGAGCACTGGAGAAAAAGGGGATCGTCTCTGATCGCTGTGAGCTGAACCGTCAGATCAAGGCGGACAATGCCCTGCTGCGGGAGTTAAAAGCGCAGATGAAGAAGATGGCACAGGCTGTCAAAAACAGTTTGCCTGCTATTGCGGAAGCTATGGAAACATTGCGTGCCAATATGATCGTATTTCGGTATCAGCTTCGTCATATCAGCCGGGGTAAGTACAAACTGAGTCAATATCTGGATGCTGCAAAGCCTACCTTTGCGGAGTATCTGGCGTTAGTGCAGAAAATTAAAACTGCCGCAAAGGAACGAAAAACCATGCTGACAGAGAAGAAAGAAATTTCTTTCTGGAATGTCTCAAAGCATAAGGAGCTATCTGCTAAAATTGCAAAGCTGACCGAGGATATTGAGGAACTGAAAACCGAAAAGGCTGTATTGCTTAATCAGCTGGACTGTGCGGATGATAGTGGAATTGCTGCTATCAAAAAGGACATTGCTGACGTAGAAGCCAGTCTTTCCAAGTTGGAACAGCAGGAAGAAAAATATTCCTCTGAACTTGAAACTGCCCTTAGTGAATATGCAGATCTCAAAGAACAGAGTGCAGACTTTGATCTTGCTGAGCTATATGCACAGAGAATGGCACTGCGTTCAGAGAAGTCTGCCTCTGCATCTAACCGCGTCCAGTCTGCTTATGGCAAAAAGTATGATCCTCTGCTGATGCTCGATAGTCAGAGAGACATAGCTAAGCTACTCCAAGATGATGCAGAAAATCGTGTTTACCAGCAAGAGATGGAACAGCGAAAACGGCAGGAACAAAAAGAAAAGCCCAGACATGGTGATCCGGAGCGATAACGCACCAATTTACAAGGAATTGCTTGAAGGACGAACAAAGGCGACCAACCGTAAAAAGTTGGTCGCCTTTGTTTTACATATTTCCAGATGATTCTTCTTGATTGATATGGTCTTCCGAGCTAAGCAGCCCAAAGTATTTTTCGAAAAATGCTTTCAGTTTTTCGATAACTGTCTGCTTTTTCTTATCACGGGAACCACCGCCGCCAAAGCGGGAAACAGGTGGTAAAATCCTGTCTACATCAGTACCGGTTGTTTTGAGCACACCGTCACGGAAAGCATTTGCTACAAACTTTTTTGTTTCTTCCGGTTTTAACTTTTCTTCAGCAATCAGAGACTGTATATCAGTTTCCCGTTGCTCTCTTACAAAACGTTGCCAATCATCGGTTACATTTGTGTCAGCGTTGATTGTTTCAATGAAGTTCTCAATCAATTCTTTTTTTGAGCGCAGCTGCAAGCTGGATTTGATCGCTTTATCGATTGCAACAAGGATTTCCTTATTCTCGCAATTATCGTCATGGTATTTGGCAACCAGCATAAGGATATAATCGATATTGACTTCTACCTGCTTTACCAGTTCCAACTCAAAGACGACATCATCCATAATACTGTCTTTGTCACCGGCTTTTGGCTTGATTTCCTCATATACGTCATGATAAGTACCCGTATAATCCTGAAAATCAATAGGGGAAAGAATCTCATTGCCGACAAAACGGTCGAAGGCAGTTAGAATATTCCGAAGGCGGAGGATATTGCCAAATAGAATGATAAAATCCTTTTTATTCTGCTCACCGATGATAGGCTGTCCAAGAGGATATTTTTGCATCAACTCGGCAATGCGTTCCTCATAGCCTTTTTGTTTACGCCCTTTTTCATCTACATAACCATAGTAATAATCATCATAGGATTTCAAAAGGACAATGCCACTGGCATTTTTGTCTCCAAACAATTTGATTGCATCATTGGTCGCTTCTTCTAAATCACGGAAGCAGACAATATTACCATAAGTTTTGACCGAGTTAAGGATACGGTTTGTTCTGGAGAACGCCTGAATTAACCCATGCATTTTCAGGTTCTTATCCACCCAAAGAGTGTTCAGCGTCGTAGCATCAAAACCTGTCAGGAACATATTTACTACGATCAGCAAATCTACTTCCCGCTTTTTCACTTTGTCGGACAAATCCTTGTAGTAATCCTGAAATCCCTTGCTGGAAGCGTCAAAGTTGGTCTTGAAAATCTTATTATAATCGTCAATCGCCATCTCGAGAAAATCACGGGAACTCTGATCCAATTCATCGGTATCAAAACTTTCGTCCTCTAAAATTCCATCTGCACTATCTTCTTCATTTTGAGCAAAGGAAAAAATGGTGGCGATTGTTAAATCCCGATGCGTTTGGGCAAGCTGTTTTTTGAACTCCAAATAATATTTTTTACAAGCAGGGATGGAACTGACCGCAAACATGGAGTTAAATCCGTTTACTCGCTGACCTTTCAGGCTGTAATAGGAATTTCGCATAGTTTTTTGGTCAAAATGTTCCAGAGCATATTTTACTACTTCAGAAATACGTTCTGGTGAAGCAAGAGCTTCTTCCGTATCAATAGCCGTCACCTGTTTGTCTTTACTATTTTCTTTCTGCTTAATAGTATTGATATAATCAATGCGGAAGGGGAGTACATTTCCATCGTTGATAGCATCCACAATGGTGTATGTATGCAACGGTAATACTTTTTCCCCTTTCTCATTCGGCTCTCCGCCAAATGCCTGCGCCGTAGTTTTCAGATTGGGATTTCCACCGCTTGACGCATTCACAGAGAAGATTGGTGTTCCAGTAAATCCGAAAATATGGTAGTTTCTAAAATACCGGTTTACCTTAATAGTCTTTTCTCCTTTTTTGATAGTTCCGCCTACCATCCGGGTATGCATATCGCCAAATTGACTGCGGTGACACTCATCAAATATCAAAACGATATGCTTATCCCGAATAGGATGCGCAGGATTTTTTGTGATAAAGACATCTAATTTTTGGATAGTTGTGACGATGATACGGGAGGTGCTGTCTTCCAGTTGTTTTTGCAAAACAGCAGTACTTTTGTTCCCGTTGGCAGCTCCTTTTTCAAAGCGATCATATTCCCTGATTGTCTGATAGTCCAAGTCTTTGCGGTCAACCACAAAAAGGACCTTTTCAATATAGGGAAGATTGGTCGCAAGCTGCGCAGTCTTAAAAGAAGTTAATGTCTTACCGCTGCCAGTGGTGTGCCAGATATATCCACCAGCTTCAATAGTTCCAGCTTGCTTATAATTGGTGGATGTTTCAATACGGTTTAGGATGCGTTCCGTGGCTGCAATTTGGTAGGGACGCATCACCAGTAGAAGCTCCTCTGTGGTAAACACACAGTACTTTGTCAGGATATTTAGCAATGTGTGCTTTGTAAAAAACGTCTTGGTAAAATCCACAAGATCGGGAATGGTGCGGTTATTTCCGTCTGCCCAGAAAGAAGTAAACTCAAAGCTATTGGAAGTTTTTTTACTACGTTTTCTGGATGCAGTCTCATTTTCCTTGATATGACTGAATCGGGTAGTGTTAGAGTAGTACTTGGTATTTGTGCCATTGGAGATGACAAAAATCTGTACATACTCATACAAACCAGAACCAGCCCAAAAGCTGTCCCGCTGATAACGGTTGATTTGGTTGAACGCCTCCTTTAGGGCAACACCACGGCGCTTCAGCTCCACATGGACAAGGGGCAAGCCGTTTACCAAAATGGTCACATCGTAGCGGGTATCATGTTTCCCGCCGTTTTCTTCGTATTGGTTCATCACCTGCAAACGGTTATTGTGGATATTCTTCTTATCAATCAGGGAGATATTCATGGTAGTGCCGTCCTCACGGGTAAGGTTCTGCACATGATCCTCCTGAATCTTACGGGTCTTTTCCACGATCCCGTCGTTGTGATTGGCAATTTTATGTTTGAAAAAGCTGTCCCATTCTTTGTCGGTAAAGCTATACTGATTGAGCCGCTCCAACTGCATGCGGAGATTGTCGATCAGAGCATCTTCGCTGTGAATAGTAACGTATTCGTAACCCTGTTCCACCAGCATTTTAATGAATGCCTGTTCCAGTGCCGCTTCACTCTGGTAAGAATCAGAGCGTTTTACCTGCGGTTCGTACTCAGCCACAACGGTGCTTTCATTGCTCGATAGAATCATATTGTAGGTGCTCATAACATCACCTCAATTCTTCATTTTTTCATTTTCTCTAACTAATGATTCATAAACAAACTTTAAAATATGTGCAAATGCAAATAAGAACTTTGGATTTGCCGACATTGCTTTTGCCTCACACATATATCTATACTCAGGAAAAGCTTGGTCTTGTTCTTGCAGGCATATGTAGAATTCTTTTTCTCTATTCTCAATAGCTATGTTTTTTGAGATATATTCCTGTTCATTCTGTGGCAATTTTTCAAATAAGCCTTTCAATCCATGTGTTTTTGAGAAATCTACACCAAAGCCGTATAATATTGCTTTCAACAACAACTCACACGAAAATGCCACATTTGCTAATGTTACAGGCATCCAATTCAAATTTTTTATTGTAAAACAGGATACTTCAAAATACTGAACTCCCAACTTATAAAAACTCTTCCTCAAAGATTCTTGATCTTTTTTACGATCAAATTTTCTGGTTTTGGATAAATCGAAAGGTGCAAAACAGTCTTCGCTTATTGTCATATATTCGTCTCCTTAAAGGTCAGCAGCTTATCTCGATAATATTCATACTGCTTTTGACGAGCTTCGATTTCAGCTGGCAAGCCGCTTGTTAGGTCGTTGCAAAGAGTATCAAATTTGGTGAGAACACCGACGATTCTCTTAACTTCATCATCTGACGGAACAGGGATAGGAATTCTGTTTAGATTATCTTGATTTAATTTTGGCTGTGCTCCACCTGAAATATATTTACTTAAGTCGATAGAGTTTAGATAAATCTCAACATATTTTTGCAGCTCTGCAAAGTTGAATTTTAAAACATGGGCATGGTTGTTAACCCAATTTTTTCCTGATATCGAAAAGGCAATCGGGGTGCTTCTTGCCAATAAATTTGCTCCATCTTCAGATACTAAAAGGTAATCTCCGTCGAAAATGTAATCAGCGACATGGTCTACAACACCGGAGGCTCCGTAGTACGGGTATACTCCTGCTTGTCTATTTCCCTTTGTAATAGGCTTTCTTTGTCTGTCACAGTTTTCTGATATTTCGGGCAATGTTTTAAATACAATTTCACCTGTAAAAGTGAACAGTGTATCCCGATAATACGCATACTGCTTTTTGCGTGCTGTAAGCTCTGCTGTAAGCTCTGCTGTAAGCTCTGTGAAATTGTCCAGAATACGGGCAATTTCACTTTGAACGGGAAGCGAGGGGAGCGGCAATTTAAAGGTTGAATAGGTTCCTATCCAAAGTCGCTTATGTTCATCAGAAGTAAATGCAATTTTACCCATCACATGATAGATATATCTCAAAGTAACCTTTGTTTCATCTGCTGTCAGAATTTTCATTGCAGAGGATTTGACCTTGAAGGGAAAGTCTACCCATTTGAAGGCACCTGTAAAATCGTCAAAAATAATTACTGGAGATTCTTTCGACGCGTTGTATATTCCCTTAGTTTCGTTGGTATATCCCAGTACAAATGTCTGACCAGCAGTCAAAACAGGCGTCTCGTAATCATCGTTGTAATCTGTATTTTTTACAATGTACTTTGATGGCTGCTCATAATTAACCACCTGCCCAAAGGTGCATGAAAGCACACCATCTGGACAGAATGTTTGTAATAATTCTTCCAATTTACTCAACTGAGTCACCTCCATCAGAAAAGCCGATTGCCTCCAGTGCTTTTCGGATCTCTTCATTATGCTTGATTCCTTCTTCCTTCTTTTTCACGTTTTCAATTACACCAACAACCAGTCTTCGAAGTGGCTCATATGATCGAAGTGCTGTTTCCTCATCAGAATTACCATGAGCGATATTGCTGAGCTTTTTAAAAAGTTCGTATCCATTATCAGAATAAATCACAGGAATAATAGAACATTTTTCGTCAACTGCAATCAAAACATCCCTAAATGTTTTAAGATTTCCTTTTTTGTTGTAGATATCTGCTCCTGCGCTTTCCCCCACTTCAATTGTGATGCGTTCAAATGCTGCACGCAGATATATAATTGAACCCGCACCAAGTCGCTCTCTATATGCGATTTCTGCCTTGCCCAACCACTCTGAAAACTTATCTGCTGTTTCAATAGGCAACTTTATGGCATCAGGCAGCTTGAAATTTTGTTTTACAATGTTCACTCTCGGAAACGGGACAGACAGGTCATCTACACCAACTAAAAACCATGCCTGAACGCAAGGATTACAATCTCTACATTTCGGATTTTCTTCATCGTAATCCATGCACTGCAACTGGCAATCAATGCTAATCATTGTATCGTTTACAATCAGGCAGTGAAGCCGTTTAGGTGATATAAAAGTTACGCTGTCATCACACGTTGTTGAATAGAACGGTAATGTAATTCTACCAATTTGTATTTCAACAAAATCCCCGGTAGAAAGCAGGTGGACTTCATCCGTTACGTCTTCCGGCGTCATAGTATATTTTGCCCAGTCAATAAAAGTTTCTACTTCACCGTTGCTTTGACTTTTATCGGATAACCTACTACTCAACCTCATAGTTATCCCTCGATTTCTGCGATGATTCTCGCAATCTCATCCCGCAATACCTGTTCTCTGGCCACAATCTGCTCAATCTCGGCATTGAGCTTTGTAATATCAATCACTTCCCGGGTGTCCTCCGGCTGTATATAGGTGCTAACCGAGAGATTATATTCGTTGTTGGCAATTTCCTCGTAAGGTACACAGCGGGCAAAGTGGTCAGTATCGGCACGGGAAACAAATGCATCTAAAATTTTCTTGATATGATGCTCTCTCAACTTATTGTTATTGGTAACTTTCTCACATTCAGCGGAAGCGTCAATAAACAGTGTACGGTTATCCGTTTTGTTCCGCTTTAACACCATGATACAGGTGGCAATGCTGGTTCCATAAAATAAGTTGCTGGGCAGCTGGATCACACAGTCAATAAAGTTGTTGTCAATCAAATACTGACGGATCTTTTTTTCTGCTCCGCCACGGTACATAATGCCAGGGAAGCAGACAATTGCTGCTGTGCCATTGCTTGCAAGCCATGCAAGTGAGTGCATAATAAATGCAAGGTCAGCTTTGGATTTTGGCGCTAAAACTCCGGCAGGAGAAAAGCGGGGGTCGTTAATCAACACCGGATTGTCGTCTCCCTCCCATTTAATGGAGTATGGAGGATTGGAAACAATTACTTCAAAGGGTTCATCATCTAAGTGCTGCGGATGCGTCAGCGTATCTTCATGCGCAATATCAAACTTATCATAATCAATATCGTGCAGGAACATATTGATACGGCAAAGGTTGTAGGTAGTCAGGTTGATCTCCTGTCCAAAAAAGCCAAGGCGAACATTCTCTTTTCCAAGGATTTTTGCTGCCTGTAAAAGAAGCGAACCGGAACCGCAAGCAGGGTCATAGACTTTGTTAACTTCTGTTTTTCCCACTACCGCTATACGAGTCAGCAGTTCGGAAACTTCCTGCGGGGTAAAGAATTCGCCGCCGCTTTTCCCGGCATTGGAGGCGTACATACTCATCAGATACTCATAGGCATCACCAAAAGCATCAATGGAATGATCCTTATAATTTCCAAGCTGCATATCCGCAATGCCATCCATGAGCTTTACTAAGTTTGCGTTACGCTTGGCAACAGTTGCCCCCAGTTTATTACTGTTTACATCAATATCATCAAACAGCCCGGAAAAGTTATCTTCGCTTTCGCTGCCTTTTGCGGATTCCTCAATATGGTTAAACACTGCTTCCAAGGTCATATTCAAATTTTCATCGGCAGCAGCATTTTTTCTCACGTTACAGAATAGCTCAGACGGAAGAATGAAGAAACCTTTGGTCTGAACCAAATCTTCACGAGCCTGTTCTGCCTCGTCGTCAGATAACTGGGCATAATCAAAGCCCTCATTTCCAGCTTCGATTTCCCCCTCATTGATATAGTTTGTCAAGTTTTCGGAGATGTAGCGGTAAAACATCATACCAAGCACATAGGATTTAAAATCCCAACCATCTACACTTCCACGCAATTCATCTGCTATCGCCCAAATCGCTTTGTGCAGTTCATCACGTTCTTGGTCCTTTTTGATATCGGCCATTGTTATTGCTCCTTCTCTTCTGGAATGATTTCCATAATATCGTCTATTGTACAGCCCAAAACGCTGCAAATTTTTACAAGTACCTCGACACGAACGTCCGCATTTTTTCCCAGCCGTGCCATGGCGTTGGTACTGATCTTTGCTTCTTTAATTAGCTGCGTTTTGCTCATATGTTTATCAATCAATATTTTCCATAATTTGTTGTAGCAGATAGCCATTTTATACCTCCTGCTTAGTTCCTAATGCACATTTACATCCATATTAAATGTAGCATAAACTGTCTCAAAAGTCAATTTATATTTGAGTTTTGCAATCGAACCTGATTGCTTATTTTAGTGAAAAAGTAAGGCTCACTGCTGGTTACCTCCAGCCGTGAGCCTTTTGTGGATTACGATATTCTTTCGCAGAATTTACCCTTGACAAATCTATTCTCAGCGGATGATACTGGAGCAATATGCCAGTGAGAAAGGGTTCACCAATCCATATTTCCTGTATGATGATGGTTTTTCCGGAACAAATTTCAACCGGCCCGGGTGGAATTCAGCGATGCGCCTCATTGAGAGCGGTATGGTGCGGACCTTGATCGTCAAGGATTTGTCCCGGCTTGGACGTGAATATCTGGAAGTCGGGAAACTGACTGAAACATTATGGACAAGGACACAAAAGGCAGACCGAGAAACGGGGGCTGCTGACAACAAGTAAAGGCTGAGTATCAAGCACCGGGAAAGTGCGGGATATTCAGCCTGTTTTGTTGTCAGGGGTTTCCAAAGGGGCTTGCCCCTTGGCACACGACTTTGCTTGCAAAGTGTAGTGTGTTATACGCTCTGTCGGCGTTGCTGCGAAAATGCGGTTGCCGCCGGGGAGGGCAAGGGCATTTGAAGCAGCAGGAAAACAGGGCTGTGATTGCGTGGCGTGGAGCCGCAAGCGCAGGACTGGTTTCAGCAGCAGACAGGGCGTATATGAAAGCCCCGTCCCTCGTCCTATGCCGGACTATAGGACAAAGTGTCCCAGCCGGATAGCCACACCCACGAAAAAGCGGACGGACTTTCTTCTCAAAATCGGAATGGGCGGGAAGCCATTTTAGGGCTTTCCCGCCTTGATTGCCCATCAGCAAAGGCGGGCGGGGCTGTCAATGGCGGCGCATTTGTGCGCCGTTCATCTTGACCGTTGACTGGCTCGGCTGGCTTTGCTATTTTCCCGGTAAGTGAGAATGGGAATAGGTATGTATCATATTATTTTATCATAATTCCATCTGGCAAAATAATATCGCCATCATCTCCACTCACATCAAAAAATCCAACCTTGTGTTTTTGAGCTAAACTACGCATAAGTTCATACGCCTCGTCTGCCACCGACCAAGAAAACGCAGCGTAAATTACATTATACCCAATACTGTAATCAACCATATGCAACTCCAAATTTTCATCGTCATCAAGAGCATCGTCATTCGGTGCATATTCCCCATTCATGGGCGGGAATTTTTCTTTCATTTCCATAAACCAGTTTTGTAAAGCCGGAGAAGAAACACTAATCGTTTGGTAATCATGTTCTTCCTCCCATTCCATTTGCTTTTCATACCATGCCATAAACTCTTTTTTTGTGGTAGGTGCTTTTGTTCTCTCAAAAACCATCAAATCATAACTCATATTGATAACTCCTTTCAGATTTCTTGTTTATCGCTCTCTTATTTTCTCCCCCGCTGTGGGTTTGGATTTTTCAGCAAGTCCGACTTCTGTGCAATCTTTTTCAGCCACTTCTTTTCTTCTTCGGACAGCTTCTTCAAATTCAATTTGAGCCGCTTACAGATAAACGCCAAAGCCGCTTGCTCCGGGTCGCTGTCTGGACTGGCAGTTTCCTCGGCGGTCTGCAAGAAATCTTCCAGTGGGTTGTCCCCCGGAACGCTGAAAAAATCGTCCTTATGGGCTTCCCGCAGGTCGAGGGCTATCTTGTTTATGTCCTGCTGTATCACATAGCGGCAAAAGCTGTCATCATCAATATGAGCGGCGATAAGCTGTCTTAGCTGCGGGTCGGACAAGCCGGGATTGTACTGCTTCATAATCGTTGCACTCATGGTGTCCACGATGGCGTTTGCGCTCTGTACCTGTTTTCCTGCGATACCGTTTACATAGATTTCAAGGTCAGCCATCAGCCGGGGAAAATCCGGGTGTACTGCCAGTTCACACAAGAGGGAATTATCTATCAACCCACTTTTCAAGAGTTCAATCATATCATCACTCAAACGCAGGTCTGCAAGATCAGCGTTTGGGTGATTTCTTGTTTGGGACAGCCCCAGTAGATAATCGGCGGTTACACCGTAAAACTTCGCCAGCTTGATAATAGCATAGTGACTGATGTCCTTAAAATCCTTTGCTTCATAGCTGCCCAGCGCAGACTTGGAGAGATTTACCTGCTCCTCAAGCTGCTCCAGCGTCAGCCCACGCTCCACACGCAAATCTTTCAATCGTTCTTGTATGGATAGTTCCATGCTCTCCCTCCTTGTCTGCTCGATAAATGGGAACTGTGTTATCTTAATCTTCACTCAATGTTTTCAACATGAGTTCTTAAATAATCAAAATATTTTTTGCCATCATCATTACCGTCCTCGTCAGGCTCAAATATCTCCCTTCCTTCAAACATATAGGCTCTAAGCAAATATTCTGTGGCGTTTTTTTCGTCCCCTATTTCTAAACAACATTCACCTAATCGAAGCATAACAAACGGATTTCCATATCCCTCGCCGCTCAAATTCCCCCTTGCTTTGTCAAAGCATTCGTGTGCTTTTTCGTATTGTTTCTTTTGAAAATAAATATCGCCAATGGCAGCTAAAAACCATATGGTTTCACTGTAAAATTGCTGTGGCTCTGGGATTAGGCTAAGAGCTTCTTTCCATGCTTGTATAGCTTCCTCATATTGTTCTTCTTCCTCAAACTGATTGCCTTTTTGGGCTAATTCATCTAACTTAGTTTTTATTTGTGGTGTTAGTTCATCAATAGCCACTTCTTCATTTTTCTTCTTTGAAAACAGTCCCATAATATACCTCCGTGAAATTTCGATTTGCCATTCTATTTCTTCTATTCTACCACAATTCCAAGAGCGTGGAAATAGAGAGTTTTCCGGGCTGATTTCCGACCTTATGGATATACGGGGCGGGCGGTCTTTTAGGTGTAGACTTAGGGTAGTTCATCGATGAGCTGCACCTTGAAAAATGAATGACCGTCCGAAAAGGAATACCCCGGCAGGGGAAGCACCGCAACGAGCCACTTCGGGACAAAATGTCCCGAAGTCCGGGGAGCGTGCCAACGCCGGAAATCCTTTCGGGGAGAACGGCTAAGGAAAAATGGAGGGAACACATGAGAGAGAACCCATATAAACGACTGCCGCCCATAGAGCGCAGGCAGGACGGTTCCCTTTACCGCATGACACCGGCACAGAGGAAACAGGCAAACGCCCTGATCCGCCGGGAGTGCTGCTGTTATGAGGACGGGAACTGTATGCTCCTTGACGATGGGGACACCCACACCTGCCCCCAGACCATTTCTTTCTCGGTCTGCTGTAAGTGGTTCCGCTGGTCGGTCTTGCCGCAAATCGGAACGCTGGAAGCAGAGATTTTCCGGGATAAGGAGCTAAAACGCTGTACGGTCTGCGGCAGAGTGTTCGTCCCAAAGTCCAACCGGGCGAAATACTGTCCCGACTGTGCCGCCAGAGTTCACAGGCGGCAGAAAACAGAAAGTGAACGGAAAAGGAGGTCTTGTGTGGACAGTTAGGGGCTGAAAAGTCCTTGATTTACAAGGCTTTGCAAGCACAGAACAGGGGCAGGCAATAGAAACTACCGTCTGCCCCCGGAAACAGGCTTCTAACCGTCCACAAAACACGATATGACAAACACCATTTATATCCATCAGCCGGAAAAGGCGGTCAGCTTTACCCGGCTTCCCAATTTCCTTTTTGAAGCCCCCACATTCACACCCCTGTCCAACGAAGCAAAGGTACTGTATGCCTTTATCCTGCGCCGGACGGAGTTATCCCGGAAGAACGGCTGGGCGGACGAGTACGGGCGGATTTTCCTGTATTACCCAATCTGCGAGGTTGTTGCCCTGCTTCACTGTGGGCGGCAAAAGGCGGTGAACACCCTGCGGGAACTGCAATATGCCGGATTGGTGGAGATCCAGAAGCAGGGCTGTGGAAAACCCAACCGCATTTACCCAAAATCCTACGAAGCGGTTCCAAACACCGACTTCAAGAAATCCGGTTATGGAACGCCGGAGAACTGAAAACCGCACTCCACAAGTACGATAATCAATCCTCTTGAAGTACGAAAACCGGACGGTATATAGAAATACAGAGATTAAAACGATTTTATTTATATCTTATCCATTCCTATCCTATCCGAGATATTTTCTACGGGATTTTCCTGTGGAAAAGTCCCGGAAAGGAACGGAATGGGGAAAGGAGTTTCATGGCACAACACGCAATTTTGCGATTTGAAAAACACAAGGGCAATCCGGCAAGACCGCTGGAAGCCCATCACGAACGGCAAAAGGAACAGTACGCCAGCAATCCCGACATTGACACCAGCCGGAGCAAATACAACTTCCACATTGTTAAGCCGGAGAGCAGGTACTACCACTTTATACAGAACCGTATTGAACAAGCTGGCTGCCGCACCCGTAAGGATAGTACCCGGTTTGTGGATACGCTGATTACCGCCAGCCCGGAGTTTTTCAAGAAGAAGCCCCCAAAGGAGATACAGGAATTTTTCCAGAGGGCGGCTGATTTCTTAATCGGGCGGGTAGGGAAAGAAAATATCGTGTCGGCGGTGGTACACATGGACGAGAAAACGCCCCACCTGCATTTGGTCTTTGTCCCGCTGACAGAGGACAACCGCCTGTGTGCAAAGGAGATTATTGGGAACAGAGCCAGCCTCACAAAATGGCAGGACGATTTTCACGCCTATATGGTGGAGAAATATCCCGACTTGGAGCGTGGGGAAAGTGCCAGCAAGACAGGCAGGAAGCATATCCCCACCCGTCTGTTCAAGCAGGCGGTCAATCTATCCAAACAGGCAAGAGCCATTGAAGCCACGCTGGACGGCATTAACCCGCTGAATGCCGGAAAGAAAAAAGAGGAAGCCCTCTCCCTGCTGAAAAAGTGGTTTCCGCAGATGGAGAACTTCTCCGGGCAGCTCAAAAAATACAAGGTCACGATAAACGACCTTTTGGCAGAAAATGAACAGTTGGAAGCCAGAGCCAAAGCCAGCGAAAAAGGCAAGATGAAAGATACGATGGAACGGGCAAAGCTGGAAAGCGAGCTGAAAGACATTCAGCGGCTGGTAGACCGTATCCCGCCGGAGGTGCTGGCAGAGCTGAAACGACAGCAGCTGCACACAAAGGAAAGGTGATTGATGACAGAAAACATTTCACGCCGCAGCATGGCGGCACTGCACTTTGAAAATTAAATACGGAGGTACTATGGAGCATATCAGATACAAGAAAGAAACCGAAGTCGTGACTTTTCAGGGAAAGGAAATCACGCTGGAAAATCTCTCCCCGGTGTTCACGCCGGAGCAGGAAGCGGCAAAACGCCGGGAGCTGGAACAGCAGCTTTATGAGGTGTTCCGCAAGTATGCCGACAAACGGCAGAGTGAGGAAGCCGGGGCATAAGATTTTCCGAAGCCATCGTTGATTTGCGGGGTTGCTGGCGGTATAATAAAACTGTCAGCAGCTCCGTTTCTTTTTTAAGAAAAGGAGCGACAATATGAACAATCGAATAGACGCAATCTATGCAAGACAATCGGTAGACAAAAAGGACAGCATTTCCATTGAAAGCCAGATTGAATTTTGCAAATATGAGTTGAAAGGCGGTAACTGCAAGGAATACACAGACAAAGGGTACAGCGGCAAGAACACAGACCGTCCGAAGTTTCAAGAACTGGTGCGGGACATCAAGCGGGGCTTGATTGCAAAGGTCGTGGTTTACAAACTCGACCGTATCAGCCGTTCCATTCTGGACTTTGCCAACATGATGGAGCTGTTCCAGCAGTACAATGTGGAGTTTGTGTCCTCTACGGAAAAGTTTGATACCTCCACCCCGATGGGGCGGGCGATGCTGAATATCTGTATCGTGTTCGCCCAGCTTGAACGGGAAACGATACAGAAGCGGGTGCAGGACGCATGGTACTCCCGCTGTCAGCGGGGCTTCAAAATGGGCGGCAAAACGCCCTACGGGTTTCGGACAGAGCCTTATGTGATGGACGGGGTGCGCACAAAGAAGCTGGTAATAGAGCCAACCGAAGCGGCCTTTGTCCGGCAGATGTATGAGATGTACGCTGACCCGCAGGTATCGCTGCATGACATTACAAAGAAGCTGACGGCGGACGGTATGCGTACTTATCATGGCAGGCCGCTGTCAAGGGCTACTTTGAGCGTTATTCTCCGAAACCCGATTTATGTCATGGCTGACCTCGACATATACGAGTTTTACAAAAGCCAGGGGACGGATATTTACAATGATGCCGCCGACTTTGCCGGGACAAACGGCTGCTATTACTATCAGGGCAAGGGGAATACAGAGGACAAGCACAAGCACCTGCAAGGACAGACGCTGGTACTGGCTCCACATGAGGGGTTTATCCCATCGGAGCTGTGGCTGAAATGCCGGAAGAAGCTGCTTGCCAGCCACACTTACCAGCCCGCAAGGAAAGCCCGGAACACATGGATGGCGGGAAAAATCAAATGCGGGAAATGCGGCTATGCGCTCATGTCGGCGCACTCTAACGGTATTCTTTATATGCGCTGCACCGTTCATGCGGACAGCGGGGCCTGCCCCGGCTGCGGCTGTGTAAAGCTACACGAACTGGAAGCGGTGGTCTATGGGGCTATGGCGAAGAAGCTAAAAGATTTTAAGACGCTGACAGGCCGGAAAAATGCGGCGAAAATCTCCCCGAAGCTGGCGGCAAAGCGGCTGGAACTGGCGCAGGTGGAAAGCGAGATTGAAAAGCTGCTTGACACGCTGACGGGCGCAAGCCCTGTTTTGCTCTCCTATGCCAACAGCAAAATTGAGGAGCTGGACGCAAGGCGGCAGTCCATTGCCAATGAGATTGCAAAACTCTCTGCGGACGCTGTGCCGATGGAGAAGATGGAAAGCATTTCCGGGTATCTGGATGACTGGGAGAATGTCAGCTTTGAGGACAAGAGGCAGGTGGTGGACGCACTGATAACGGTCATCCGGGCAACAAATGAAAAGGTAGAAATTGAATGGAAAATCTGACGGGTTAATCCCCACCGTACCTATCCTTTTTGTGCTCTTGTCTATAATAGTGAGCTGGTGTTCCCCAGCTACGGTGTACGGTTTATCGCCATCAACGACAACGTAGACAGCTTCTACGGAGAAAACGATTTTGTACCTTTCAAAAATTTGTTCAACGAATTCTACGCCAAGGATACCAGCCGGAAAATTCGGGCTGTAAAGAAGGCTCAGGCCCAGCGGGGTGAACGACTCGCCACACGGCCAAGGTACGGTTACCGCAAGGCTGACGGCGACCCTAAAAAAATCGTGCGGGATCCACAGGCAGCTGATGTAGTGCAGAAGATCTTCCTGCTTTGTGCTTCCGGAAAAGGGCCAAGCCAGATCGCAAGGCTGTTAAAACGGGAACAAATCCTCAATCCGAGCAATTACTATTTTAAAAAGTACGGCGTTGCGCTGACCGGGCTTGATACCACACGCCCTTTCGAATGGAGCGAGACCACCGTTGCCAAAATACTGGAGGATGAAATCTATCTGGGACATACCATCAGCCTGCGGTATACAACGCAGTCCTACAAAAACAAACGAAGAATCGAACGGCCGGAAACAGAGTGGCTTCGGTTTGAGGATACCCATGAGCCCCTTATCACAAAGGAGCTCTGGGAACTGGTGCGGGAAGTCCGCAGGCACAAACGAAAGGCGCCAAAGAAATTCGAGGAACCCAATTTATTCTCCGGCCTTCTCTATTGCGCTGACTGCGGCGCGCCCCTGCGGCTGCATCGGACACGGACTCAAACTGCTCATTTCTACAACAATTTCAAGTGCAGTACTTACAGCAACCGGGGAAAAGATGCTTGCAGCGGGCACTACATCCGCGAGAGTCAGTTGAAGGCAATTGTACTGGACGATCTCCGCCGGGTGACGCAATTTGCAAGGCAGAAGGAAAACCTGCTGCTTCGTCATGTAGCCAGACAAAATTCTGCACAGGCGAAGAAGGAGATCAGCCTGCTTCAAGGGGAGCTGGACAAACTACGCCGCAGAGAACAGGAGCTGACGGCACTTTTCAAACGGCTCTACGAGGACAACGTTCTGGGCCGCATCCCGGATGAACAGTACCGGATCCTTTCCGCCGAATACACACAGGAGCGAACGCTGCTGCAGGAGAAGATCCCTCAGATGGCAGAGCAGCAGGAAAAGCTGCGGGATTCCATCGCCAACGCTGCCCGGTTTGTAGAGCGGGCCAGGCAGTACAGCACGATTACAGAGCTGACGCCGGAACTGCTCCGGCTGTTCATTGACAAGATTGTAATTGGCGAACGTTCCGCGAAATATTCCCGCTGTGCTGCGCAGGAGGTCTCGGGAACCTCTGAATAAATAGCCTTCATTCAGCGCCGAGCGAGAAAATAGACGATTACTGCTTGGTTCAAGCGATTCAGTCGGAAAATAGCCAGTATTCCTTTGCATTTCTGCCCCATTTCCTGAAAAAGGGCAGACTGCCCCTATATCAGGTTGTGGAAAGTTTTCGCCCGGCTATGGCAAGGGCGTATAAATTGGCACAGGCAAACATAGCGTACAGCCGGTTCTCGGTTTTCTTCAGACCTCGATACACGGTTTTCTTATAGCCAAATTGGCACTTGATGATTCGGAACGCATGCTCTGCCTTACAGCACACCGAGGACTTGCGGTTCTCAACATACCGTTCCCAGTCAATTGCATTGTCAGATACATGAGGTAGCTTTCCGGGACGGCGGTTAATGCGGTAGTCAATGCTGGATAAATGCTCGTCGCAGGCTACCTCGGGGCGCTTCTGGATTCCCAGATACCCAGCATCCCCATATACCACTTCATCATCTTCGCGAATCAATGCGGCGGCCTGTGTGATGTCATGCTCATTTG
>OBZU01000113.1_pt1 | contig 51315 bp, 42 predicted proteins | sample 1495561 | NCBI WGS metagenome assembly OBZU01 (sample SAMEA2580250, study PRJEB22360) | human gut metagenome | biome: human gut; feature: human-associated habitat; material: faeces | place: Denmark | collected 2008/2010 | reverse complement strand
AGAACCAGAGCGGGAGCTTCTCCCGGTTTCCAAAGGCAGCGCCTTTGGTCGTTGAGAGGGAGTTCCAAGGGGGAGAGAATCGAAACTCTCCCCTTTGGCGAGCCTTTGCTTACTTTCGTCTCGTCACGAAAGTAAGTGCCTGCCCCGGCATGAGGGGCAAGCCCTGCGCCAGCAGAATGTCCCGTGAGGCAACTCACAGAAAAAATATCTGCTTTAAGGAAAACGAAAAACTTCATTAGGAACAAAAACACGCCCCGCACGAAGGGCAAGCTCTGTGCCAACAGAAACCCCGTGCAGGGCACTCGCAGAAAAAATTTACTCCCTTAACACTAGATGTAAAAACAGTCCTCTGCCGCAGTCTAAAATGCAAGCCCTGCACAAACAAAATTCCGTGTGGAAAAATCCAATAATAACTTTTCAAAAGGAACTTGCGTTCATTCAGACCGTTTCCTCAAAAAATGATAAACCGCCGCGGGAATCTTCCCGGGGTGGTTTTCTTATACATTTTGTATATTATCATACCTTTATCGACAAATAGTACCAAAAGTATATTCTTTTCCTGAAATTCCGGTGTTTTTCCGTGCCATAACCGATAGCTATGCTTTGCAAATAATCCCCTGCAGCGCAGTCGCTTATGCCCGATTCCCCGGCTTCTCTGTCTTTTGAAACAGAACATTCTTTTCTTTCAAAGAAATTTTCTCAACCTGATAGCCGTACTCTTTTGCTTCCTTTTTGTAATTCAAAAAAGAATGGTCGATCTCAAAACCGAGAACCTGCCTGATTTCTTCAAAAGACAGCCTAAGCGGGCTGCGGCCATCCTCTTTCAGATACTTCCACAGAGGATCATATTTACTCATCTGTTCACGCTCTTTCCCTTTGCGGCACGCACGGAATGCCCAACATTCCGTCTGCCGGAATATTAAACACAAAACGGCCGATTTTAAAAATACAAGCGGGCATTTTTTAGCTCATAATACCCATTGTATACTTCCAGGCCAGAATCCGCAGTACGCTTTCGTCCAGCCGCTCCTGCGAAATGGAACCGTCCTGCACGGCGGCGTACAGGGCATCGAAATCCCCCGAAATATCGGTGGAAAGCATCAGGTCGTTCCCCGCCAAAAATGCGGCGGGCGCGGCGGAGCTCTCCCCGGCCTTGTCGCGCAGTCCCTGCATCGAAAGGTCGTCCGTCATCACGACGCCGGTAAAGCCAAGCTCCTCGCGCAGAATGCGGTGTACCTCCGCCGACAAAGACGCCGGGTTCTCCGTGTCCATCGCCGTCACGATGTTGTGCGAAACCAGCACGCACTGTACGCCGGCCTCAATTCCCGCCTGAAACGGCAGGAAATCGCTGTCGCGGAAGCTTTCCATATTCCGGTTGTCCGTCGCGATACCGGTGTGCGTATCCGAATTGCCGCCGTACCCCGGGAAGTGCTTGAGCGTGCTGGAAAGTTTTTTGCTGTTCGCGGCCTCTACTACTGTTTTGACAAACTCCGCCGTACGCGTTCCATTTCTGCCAAATGCGCGCGGAAACATATAGGTGTTCCGGTCAAAGGTCACGTCCGCCACAGGGGCGAGATTCACGTTCAGACCATAGGAAAGCAGAAAACCCGCCTTATCGAGCGCATCCTGACGGATGCCGTCCATGCCGCCGTTTGCGTAAACCACCTGCGGAGAAGCGAATTTTTTCGGTGAAAGGGCAGGGAACTGGCTGACCCGCGTAACGGTGCCGCCCTCTTCATCCACGGCCAAGGCCATTTTGACTTTGTTGGCCTCCTGGTAGCCCTGCAGCATCGCGCGCACCTGCTCCGGCGTTTTGTCTTTGAAGCTGTCCGCCCCAAAGAAAAAACCGCCCGGCTGGTATTCGGTTACTGTCTGCACATCCCCTTCCGTCGGGGCGCGGAACAGAAAGACCTGCCCCACCTTTTCTTTCAGAGACATTCCTGCCAGCGTCTGCGCGGCCTTGGGATAAGCGTCCTTAAAAATCCCTGTCCCCTCCACCACCGGCACGGAGGATGCCTGAGAAGCAGCCTCTGACGACTGCGGCTGCTCCGCCTGAGAGGAGCTTGTCTGAGGGGTGCTTGGCACCGGATTTTTGACCGCAAACGGTGAAAATGGTCCAAGCAGGGCAAACGCCCCCGCCCCTGCCAGCAGGATGCCTGCCAGCACGAGCATGGGGACGATACTTCTTCTTTGTCTGGTATATTGAGGTCTGTAATGCTTTCTACTCACTGTTTCAGCAGCTCCCTGTAAAGTCGGATGTATTCATTGGCCGAACGGCCCCAGCTGTTGTCGCATGCCATAGCACGGCGTACCAGAATCTCCCAGCCCTCCTTGTTGGCGTAGCCCTCCAGTGCGCGGTACAAGGCATACAGCATATCACCGCTGTTGTAGGTCTGGAATGTAAAGCCGTTGCCCTCGCCGTCGCCGCTGTCCTGAATGGAATCCTTCAGACCACCGGTCTCGCGCACAACCGGAATGGCGCCGTAACGCAGGGCGATCATCTGCGAAAGTCCGCAGGGCTCGCTCTTCGAGGGCATCAGGAAAATGTCGCAGCCGGCGTATACACGGCGCGAAACCTCCGGCACAAAGCCGATATATGCGCATACGCGGCCGGGGTAGCGGCTCTGCATCTCGCGGAAAAAGCTCTCGTACTCGTAATCGCCGGAACCGAGCAGCACAAACTGCGCGTTTGTTTCCGTCATGATCCGCTCAAACGAGTCGCGCACCAGATCAAGGCCCTTCTGCGCGACCAGCCGGGTCACCATGCCGATCAGCGGAGTATCCGCCTCCTGCTCAAGACCAAGCTGTTCCTGAAGCGCGCGCTTATTCTCGGCCTTGCCGGTCAGATCCTCCGCGCTGAACGGCGCGGGCAGCGTGGCGTCGTTTTCCGGATCGTAATGAACGTTGTCGATGCCGTTCAGAATCCCCGAGAGCTTCCAGGAGCGTGAATTCAGAATCCCCTCCAGCCCGTAGGCGAACCAGGAATTCAGAATCTCTTTCGCATAAGTAGGGCTGACCGTCGTTACCCAGTTGGCGCACTCGACCGCGCCCTTGAGCATATTGACGCAGGTGTCGTATTCCAGAAGCTGCGAGGCGGAATCCGGAATGCCGAGAACATCGCGCACCAGCTCCATGCCGTATTTGCCCTGATACTGGATATTATGGATCGTCAAGACCGTTTTGATTCCCTGATACCAGGGGTTATTGGCATAAAACAGCCGGAAATACACCGGAACCATGGCGGTCTGCCAGTCGTTGCTATGGATGATGTCTGGCTTAAAATCGATGGCGGGCAGCATTTCGAGCGCCGCGCGCGACAGGAACGCGAACCGCTCCGCATCGTCGTAGTGGCCGTACAGGCCGGGACGCTTAAAGTAATACTGGTTGTCGATCAGGTAGTAGATCACTCCGCCCGCTTTCGCCTCAAACACGCCGCAGTATTGTCTGCGCCACGCCACCGGCACCGAAAGACTGGTGACAAAGTGCATCTGATCGCGCAGCTCCTGCGGGATATCGTCGTAAAGCGGCATCACAACCCGGCAGCCGATCAGGCGGCGGCGCAGAGCCTGCGGCAAAGAGCCGGCCACATCGCCCAGCCCGCCGGTAGCGGCAAAGGGCAAGGCTTCACTGGTGCAATATAATACTTTCATCACAACGCCTCCTGTCAGTTACACCAATCGTCCATTCAACAGCAAAAAGAAAAGTTCGGTCCCTCCCCCGCCACAGGCGAGGGAGAAACGTCTGTTTTGCCTGTTTTATGAAAGATCGGTATTATACAATGCTTCCCTTGCTGATAAAGACCGGATAAGATTGGAATCCCATCAGAGAGCGCTCTTCCTTGATTTCCACATCTTTATCGATGACCACGTAATTCAGGCGGCTGCCGCGCCCGATGATGCTGTCCTGCATGATGACGCAGTTTTCAAGTCTTGCGCCCTTTGCCACCTTGACGCCGCGGAACAGCACGCAGTTATGAACCTCGCCGTCCACCTGGCAGCCGTCTGCGACGAGTGAATTGGTCACGTGGCAGCCAAGGCCGTAGCGCGCGGGCATATCGTCGCGCACCTTGGTGTAAATCGGGCGGTCCGGGCAGAAGAGCTGAGCACGCACCTGGGGCAGCATGAGGGCCATATTGGCCTCGAAATACGCGTTCATCGAGTTGATGACCTGCATAAAGCCCGTAAATTCATGCGCGTACACACGGTAGTGCGGAATGTTGCGCTGCAGCAGATCGCGCGGAAAATCGTACAGATTGCGGCTGATGCAGTCTTCCACCAGCTTCATCAGCAGCTGGCGGCCGATGAGGATGATATTCATGCTGAAATTGCATTCCCCCTCCATGTGGGGGTCGATCAGCATATCGCGCACGCGGAATTCGGGATCGAGCTGCAGAACGCCGATGTTTGACACCTTCGGCGGAATCTTGCCGTACCGGTACACGATCGTAATATCCGCCTGCTTTTCCATATGGGCGGCAATCACCTTTTTCAGGTCGATGTTCGCAACGATGTCGCAGTCGCTGAGCAGCACATATTCCTCTTTCGAGCTGGAAAGGAAACGGAACGCAGCGGAAAGCGAATCGATGCGGCTGTTGGAAATCGAGCTTTGTGCGCCAAAAGGCGGCAGCATGTACAGACCCTCGCGTTTGCGGGACAGATCCCACGCTTTGCCGGAGCCAAGATGATCCATCAGCGACTGATAGTTGCTCTTAGTCAAAACACCGACCTTATTGATGCCGCAGTTGACCATGTTGGAAAGGGGAAAATCGATCAGGCGGTAACGCCCGCCGAACGGCACGGAGGCCATTGCGCGTTTTTCTGTCAGTTCGCGCACTCTTTCCTCGTGAACATTAGAGAACAATAACCCTACCACATTATTTCCACGCATTATTTCGCCACCTCCTCCGCGTCGATCATCGCCTTCGCCGGCACGACGGCACCGGGTGCGATCACGCAATTTTCGCCTACCACGGCGACGCCCCATTTTGATTTATCGTCCATCTCTTCGGGCCGTGCGCCGACGACGGCTCCCTTCCCGATGACAGCATTTTCAGAAACAATCGCATACTGGACTACGGCGCCCTCTTCCACCCGGCTGCCCGGCATGATGATCGAGTCGCGCACCACAGCGCCCGGCGCAATATAAGTGCCGGCAAACAGCACCGTAAAATCCACCTCGCCGTACACATTGCAGCCCTCGGCGATCAGTGAGTTCTGCACCATGGCCTCCGGCGCGAGATAGTGCGGCGGCATCACCGGATTACGGGAATAAATCTTCCACGAGGGCTCGCCCAGATCGAGCTCGGTGTGCGGATTGAGAAGATCCATGTTCGACTCCCACAGGCTCTCGATGGTTCCTACGTCCTTCCAGTAGCCGTCAAACTCATAGGCGAACATCCTCTCGCCCGCCTCCAGCATTGAAGGGAGCAAATCCTTGCCAAAATCGTTGGAGGATTTGGAATCGGCCTCGTCCTGCTCCAGGTATTTGCGCAGCTTGCTCCACGAGAATACGTAAATGCCCATCGATGCTTTGTTGCTCTTCGGCTTTTTGGGCTTTTCATCAAACTCATAGATCGAACCGTCCTCACGTGTATTCAGGATTCCGAAGCGCGGCGCCTCTTCCCACGGCACCTCAATCTGAGCGATGGTGCAGTCCGCCTCTTTCTCCTTATGGTATGCGATCATTTTGGAATAATCCATTTTGTAAATATGATCGCCCGAAAGAATCACCACATAGTCCGGGTGATACCGTTCAATAAAGGGAATATTCTGATAAATCGCGTTTGCCGTACCCTTGTACCAATCGGCCTTGCGCCCGCGCTGATACGGCGCCAGCATATGAACACCGGCGTCCATGCTGTCAAGGTCCCAGGGCTGGCCGCTGCCTATGTAATCATTCAGTACCAGAGGCTGGTACTGAGTAAGCACTCCAACTGTTTCAATTCCCGAATTGACACAGTTGGAGAGCGGGAAATCGATGATACGGTATTTTCCGCCATAAGGCACTGCAGGCTTTGCCAGGTTTTTGGTCAGCACCCCCAGGCGGCTGCCCTGCCCGCCGGCCAGCAGCATGGCGACAACTTCTTGTTTTGGCAACATCGTAACTACCTCCTTGGCTTGTGTTTTAAAAAGCGCCGCTGTTTATGATGGCTGTTTTGTCTGTTTTTGCAGCTTTCCGCCGCTCTTTTTCGGACGACGGCGCTTGCATTTTAAATAAAAGACGGACATGGGAGGCAGCGTGAGGCTGACGCTCTGTTCATACCCATGCATCGGAATCGGGTGTGAGGAGATGGAATCCCCGTTAGTGATGCCGGTACCGCCGAATTCTACCTGATCGGACGAGAAGACCTCTTCATAGACGCCGTCCCACGGCACACCAATACAGTAGTTTTCCCTTTGAATCGGCTGAAAATTACATACGATAACGAGTTCTTTCTCCGCCTGATCGATCCGCCGGAACGAAATGACGCTCTGGGTGTAGTCGTCGTTCGAAATCCAGGAAAAACCCTCCCACGAGAAATCGACCTGCCACAAGGCGGGATTCTCCAAATAGAAATGGTTCAGCGCCTTGAAAAAGCACTGGGCCTGCTGATGCAGCGGATATTCCAGCAGGAACCATTCGAGCTGCTTCTCGTTGTTCCACTCCACAAACTGGCAGAATTCCGTGCCCATAAAGATCAGCTTTTTCCCCGGGTGCGCCATCATATAGCTCATAAACGCACGCACACCGGCGAGCTTTTCATCATTATCACCGGGCATTTTGTTGATCAGCGAGCATTTGCCGTGCACCACTTCGTCATGCGAGATGGGCAGGATAAAGTTTTCGGAAAAAGCGTACATAAACGAGAACGTAAGGTTATCATGATTATATTTGCGGTAAATGGGGTCAAGCGACATATACCGAAGCATATCGTTCATCCAGCCCATATTCCACTTGTAATTAAAGCCAAGACCGCCGCAGTAGGTTGGGCGGGAAACCAGCGGCCACGCGGTGGATTCCTCCGCGATCATCATCACATGGGGCGACACCTCAAACACTGCTTCATTGAGCTTCTGAAGGAACGTGACAGCCTCAAGATTCTCCCGGCCGCCCTGCTCATTCGGGATCCACTCCCCCGTCTTGCGGCTATAATCGAGGTACAGCATCGACGCAACCGCGTCTACCCGGATTCCATCAATATGGTACTGCTCCAGCCAGAACACCGCGCTGGAAATCAAAAAGCTGATCACCTCGCTGCGGCCGTAATCGAACACAAGCGTTCCCCAATCCTTATGCTCTCCCTTTTTGGGGTCCGCATATTCATAGCAGGGGGTGCCGTCGAAGCGGGCCAGGCCGTTTTCATCCTTGGGGAAATGTGCGGGAACCCAGTCGAGAATCACGCCGATTCCCGCCTGGTGGCACTGATCCACAAAATACATAAAATCTTTCGGCGTGCCGTAACGGGAGGTCGGGGCGAAATAGCCCGTCACCTGATACCCCCAGGAACCGTCGAACGGATATTCCGTAAGGGGCATCAGCTCAATATGCGTATACCCCATCTCTTTCACATACGGCAGCAGCTCTTCGGCCAGCTGGCGATAGGAGTAGATGCTGCCGTCGGGATTCCTGCGCCAGGAGCCCGCGTGTAGCTCGTAAATATTGACCGGCTGATTGTAGTGGGGCTTCTGCGCCTGCCGGCGCTTCCATGCCGTATCCTTCCAAGAAAAGCCGTCCAGCGAATAATATTTGGATGCATTGCCGAAGCCATCTTCAAAATGAAATGCATAGGGGTCGCTTTTAAACACCTTGGTACCGTCTGTCTGCTCTATGCAGAACTTATAAGACATATACTCCGGCAGAACAAAAGGCAGATACCCCTCCCAAACGCCCTGGCTGATCTTCTCCATCGGATACTCGTCGGCATCCCAGTCGTTGAACTCGCCCGCAACAGAAACAGAGAGGGCGTTTGGCGCCCAAACCCGGCACACCATGCAGGGGGACCCGTCCTGTTCCGTTTTGTGCATGCCCATATACTCATAGGCCCTGCAGTTCGTCCCCTGATGGAACAGGAAAAGCGGCATACTGGAGCCCTGCGTTTTTGATGACATGTGAATCCACTCCCTTCCAGAGCTTTCTAATTCCATCATACCATAAATCTCTAAAAATTCAATAGTTTTTAGTAGTTTTCTTAAAACAATTCGATTTGATACATCAGTAATTTGTATATATATCACAAATAATTGCCAAGTTGATTAGGTAATGGGCAATAGAATTCAAACAGAAAAAGAAAACAGAAATGAAATGATGCGTTTTTAAGCCGCATTACTGTATCTTACCGGATGATCGGTGTCACATTTTAGAAAAAAAGAGGACGCGCTGTATTTTTAGCACTTTATGCCTTGAAAACAGCGATTCGATATAAAAAAACGGTGCATGTGTTTTTTATGCACATACACCGTTACCAGGCTCCGGCCAGCCGGAGCTTATTGATTATTTATGATCAACACTGAACATGTGGCGGATCAAATCCAGCACCTTGTTGCTGTAGCCCCACTCGTTGTCGTACCAGGAAACCAGCTTGACAAAGTTGGGATTGAGCATGATGCCCGCTTCCGCATCGAAAATGGAGGTACGGGGATCGCCCAAGAAATCGGAGGAAACAACTGCATCCTCGGTATAGCCCAGAATGCCCTTCATCTCGTTTTCGGAGGCTTCCTTTATTGCCGTGCAGATTTCTTCGTATGTGGCGGATTTCTCCAGACGGCAGGTCAGGTCAACCACAGACACATCGAGGGTGGGAACGCGGAAGGACATACCGGTCAGGCGGCCCTTCAGCTCAGGGATCACCAGAGTCGCAGCCTTCGCCGCGCCCGTGGAAGAAGGAATGATATTTCCGGAAGCCGCTCTGCCGCCTCTCCAGTCTTTCGCGGAGGGACCGTCTACGGTTTTCTGAGTTGCTGTAGTAGAGTGAACAGTCGTCATCAGGCCTTCTGCAACGCCAAACTTATCGTTGATGACCTTCACCAGCGGAGCCAGGCAGTTGGTGGTGCAGGACGCATTGGAAACAACCGTCATATCGGAGGTATAAACATCGAGGTTGACGCCGCACACAAAAGTGGGGGTATCATCTTTGGCAGGGGCGGAAATAACAACTTTCTTTGCGCCTGCAGCAATATGTGCCGAAGCCTTTTCTTTCGTAGCGAACACACCAGTGGATTCCACAACATACTCTGCGCCGTCAGCACCCCACGGAATATTTGCAGGATCCTTCTCCGCGTGAACGTTGATTGCTTTGCCGTTTACCAGCAGCTTGCCGTCCTGGGTACCGATTTCGCCCTCGAATCTGCCATGCATCGTGTCATACTTTACCATATACACCATGTAATTCAGGTCGATAAAGGGATCATTAATCCCGACGATCTCGAATACATCCGGCTGGGCAACCGCCGCACGGAAGACCAGACGGCCAATGCGGCCAAATCCGTTGATGCCAATTTTAATAGACATAGTACAACCTCCTAAAATCGATTTAAAGCTTTCCTTGTCTTTCCATTATTTTATATGATTTCTGGGAATATTACAAGACTTTGGGAAAAATTTAACTAATTAAAACTCTTTTTTTCATATCTGGCATCAGCATTCCCTGCACATGCCAATTTTACACTCAGCGCGAGCAAAAACAGTGCGACCACCAAATACAAAACGCTGCTCTCCATACTCATGGAGCAGAACGCTCCCCGGCCCATGGCATACATCAAAAGATTCGGCACCGTAACGGTCAGCGCCAGCAGGCCATAGCACATACCAGCAGAAATCATCAGTCTGCGGCTGAGCAGGTCATCCACGCCAGCCCAAAATCGCGATTGGGCAAACAGGCATAGGAGCAAAAAGATCACCATAAACATGGAATACAGGCTCTCGATGGTGTTGACCACTTCGGTATACCTGACAAACATCACCGTTAAATCGAGGCAGGACCACAGCGGTACGATCAGCGCGCTGGCTGGCAATGCGGCATAGGGATTTCTTCCCACAGCCAGGCCCCAGGTAAGCACCAGAAAATTGATGGCCGCCAGTGCCCCGAGCAGTGCCAGCGCCCCATAAAGGCCCGGATGCTGCACCCAGATCGGTAGCTGCTCCAGCGTGTCATCGTACCAGGTGTCGCGCCCAGCAGCCACCAGCATTAGCTGGTGCAGCGAATAAATCAGCAGAGCGGCGCCGCTGAGTCCGCCGAAAATCACAGCCGGAAATCCGGACAAATCCCCAAAGGTAAACGAAATGGATTTTTCCCGGTGCGACAGCAACAGAATCGCCGCGCAGCCCAAAATCAGCGCAGCGGATACAATCCCCGCTGTTACGTTCCCATCCGTAAAAAATCCCGTCTTACTGTCTACAAAGTTCATCAGCTGATACAGGCGAACCGGTATCGCCAAAATACATGCGACCGCAAATACGATCCACATTTTCTTCATCATGCTTTCTGGCCCTTTCTCATCTTGTTCGGCGGTCGCGCAGCGATGTCCCCCGTTTTGGCAGTCTTTCAAACCTATGACCCATTTTATATCACGCATCCCGCAAAGTCAATACAAGTGACTGCTTTGCGGGGAAAGGAGCCCATATGAAAGGAAAAACCGCATGGTGCATGATTTTATTCTTACTGCTGCTGCTGATCCCCCTGATCGCGCTGGGCGCAAAGATACCGGACAAAGAGTCCGGGCCTCCCGCGTCTTCTGCGGCGGAAAGCAGCCAGTCCGCACCGCAGTCTGCGACCGGCCCGCCGCAAAGCACACAGACAGCCGCCGTTTTTAAGATATTGGATGAACCTACCGGTGAGGTGCTGACCGTTGACGACAAGGAATTCCTTTACGGGGCCGTTGTGACAGAGATGTCTCCTGAAAGCCCGATCGAAGCCCTCAAAGCGCAGGCGGTAAGCGCCTATACCTATTATAGCCGCCTAAGAGCGCAGCAAAAGGAGAAACCGGACGCCTCTTTGAAAGGCGCGGATTTTTCGGCGGACATTTCCGGCTGGAAGCTCTATACCACCAAGGCAGAAATGCAGAAGCGCTGGGGCAGCAAATTCGATACCTACTACCAGACACTTGGAAAGGTCGCGGACGCGGTTTACGGGCAGACGCTGCAAGACGATGGTCAATTGATCTGCGCGACGTACTACGCCATCTCTTCCGGCAACACGGAAGCTGCCAAAGATATCTGGGGCGGCGATTACAGCTATCTGGTGCCGGTTGCGAGCCCCGGTGATCTATACGCGAGTGGTTATAGCACCACCGTCACGTTAGCCCCTCAGCAGGTGCAGCAGGCATCACAGAAGCAATGGGGCATCTCTTTGAACGGCGATCCTTCCAAATGGTTTGGTAAGGCGGAGCGAACGGCTTCCGGTTCCGTAACGAATCAAACGCTCGGCGGAAAAACCGTGAAGGGCGGCGAGGTTCGCACGGCATTCGGACTCCGCTCCGCGAATTACACAATCACTTATGCTAACGATAAATTCACCTTTTCTGTCAAAGGCTACGGCCACGGTGTGGGAATGAGCCAGGCCGGGGCGGAATATATGGCCCAGCATGGCTCCAATTACAAGCAAATCCTAGAATGGTATTATCCCGGCGCCAAGTTAGTTTCTGTCTGATAAACTCGATAAAACCCGACAAAACATAGATTGAGACCCAATCTACAAACACAAAGGAAAGGGACACGGCAGTTGCCGTGTCCCTCATTTTGTCACGTTTCGCGCAGATACGCACAAAGCGGCGGTCTGGAAGATGAAGTCCAAACCGCCGCCACGCAAATACAGCTAACAGAAATTATTCAGTTCGTTATGAACCCTTAATTACTTCAGGGTGGAAACGTTGTTGCCCTTTACACCGACAGAAGCTGCGCCATTGGCGACAACAAACTTAACGGATACATGGGTGTTACCAACAGTAGCCACTACAAAAGCAGTGCCGGGGTTCTGAGCTGTTACTCTGTATACGCCGTTGCCACGGGGAGCGATGGAAACAACCTTACCATTTACGGTAACAACCGGAACAGCAGTTGTGCCGGTGGTGGAAAATTTCACATCGTACACTTTGCCAGGAGCAAAGGTGTAGGTGGTGGTGTCAGCCTTCAGAGTGCCGTTTACCTTAACTACGTTCACAGTCAGAGTAGCAGTAGCGCCGTTAGCATCAGTTGTAGTGATGGTAGCGGTACCCTCAGCAACACCCTTAACCTGGAACTTGTAGCCGCGGGGATCAGCAGCGTTGAACAGCTCAACAGTTGCGATCTGAGTATCGGAAGAAGTAGCGGACAGAACAGCCGCAGTGGAGGACTTCGCGATATACTGGTACACAGCGCCAGTACCAACGGTAACAGGCTTAGTGGTATCCAGCGTTACCTTAGAATCGGGCTTCTCAATCGCGGTTACATTGATGGAAGCGGTGAGCAGATCCTCAACCTCGTAGCCATCTTCGTCGACAACCGTAGCAGTAATGGTACCCTGATTGTCAACAGCACGATCGGTGCTGTAATCGACAGCTTTCACGGTAGCTACATTGCCCTCAGTGGTCACAGTGATGTAATCATCGTTTACATCAACATTCCATTCAACAGTATAGCCAGCCGGCAAAGCGGTGCCAGCGGGATAATTCGCAACGGTAACAGTTTCAGACTGGCCCTTAGCAATTCTCAGGTCGGTCTTGTCGAACTTCACACCGGCAAATTTCACAGAAGTGATCACATGCTTATCGGTGGAACTATTTGCAGATTTTGTCTCCAGAGTATAACCGATAGTGTTCAAGTCTTCTCCGTCTACAGAACCTTCACCAGAGGTAAAGGCAGTTGTGCCGACAGCCAGACCATCTGTGATAACCAGCTTGGTGGCATCATCAATACCGCCCTCAACATACAACTTGCCTGCCGGGAATGCGAACTGACCTTCACCGCTAATCGCGCCGAGATCGGCCTCAGAAACAGTTACTTTAGAATCTTCTTCGATCTCCAGAGAATCAACATTCAGCTTGCCGCCAATGGTAACAACGGTTTCACCGTTTGCTTCCACAGTGGTTTCGTCGCCGCCGTTGATCACGGCCTTAATGGTGCCGGAGAAGTCTTCCAGGGTCAGATTGTTGTCATAATCGACATCTACATTGCCCAGAGTAACGTTATCGCCAGCCAGCTTAATGTCGCCATTTTCGCCCTTAAGCGTACCTTTAACGGTAACAGTAGCGTCGCTGGAAGCATCAACCTCAATCGCATTATCAACACCATCGTCATTATCTGCGGTCACATTGCCGCCGATAACGGTGTCGATATCGTCATCCTCTGCATCGATCTGAATGTTATCGACCTTAACATTGCCGCTGATCTCGCCGCCGTCAATGACAGCTGCAGCCTTGTCTGCGTCGATTTCTTTTACTTTACCGCCGGAAATGGTAATCTGTGTTGCCTTATCTTTAATGGTGCCAACGGAACCATCCTGTACCTCAACAGTTTTAGCTTTCAGATCACCGGTTGTACCATCTTCAACGATAATAGAGCCGTCTCCAGCTTCCAAATTGCCGATCGTGCCACCCAATACTTTTACAGTATCATCGCCGACAACGATCTTGTCATAGGAACCAACGGAAACAACACCATCGAGAGCGTTCTTGCTGTCTTTGAACGCATCACTGCTGTCCCAATCCAAGCCCGCTTTGACCAGATAGGTCTTGCCGCTCTTCTTGTTGATTTCCCAATTTGCTGATACGGGAGTGAAACCGTCATTCAGGCTCAGGTTAGCGTTGTATTTCTTTTCCGCATATACCTTGATGTCCTGCTGAGAGCTGTCGATATCCTCGTACTTAGATCCATCAGCAACTACTTTACCCAGCTTGATTTCGAGGGTATTGTTGCCAGCAGACAGCAACTTCGCAGATTTGCCGCGCTCGTTCTGATTGGGAGCAGCTTTGGGTTCCTGTCCCTCAAACTCCGTCACCAGACGAATCGTGTTGTTCGAAATCTGTCCGCCGTTTGTAACGTCCGCGTCAAGAGCAGAACTGGTAGTTACAGTTGTGTTCGCCAACACAATCTTCTCAAAGATTTTACTGGAATTTTTCAGATCCAGACTGTCTTCAACAACGCTCGTTACAGCACCGGATGTTGTGCTGTAAACGGCAGTTGTGCCATCTTCGCCCTTAACAGTTGTCAAATTCAGAGCAGCATAAGAAGCTCTGATTTTCTGAAGAGGCGTAGTATTACCCTCAGGTACCGCATAGTAAGCGCCGATGTCAAGATACTTCTGGTTGACCGCAGCCTTCGGCACATCATCAGGTCTATCAGTTACACCGGTAGTCTCATCGGCTTCGCCGAGGAATACCTCGCCCGCTTCGTCGGCATACACTGTAATATCCTTGTCGGCTCTTACAGTATATTCTTTGTCGTCGCGGTCGTAGGTCGCGGTGTAGCGGATGTTCAGCACTTCTTTACCGGAAGCATTGCCTCTAACAACAAAATAGTAATCATCGCCGTCTTTTTCAACGCTCAGGATCTTGTCGCCGGAAACATGAGAAGCTTTGTCAAACTCCACATCGGAAGCATCCTCGTTGTCGTAGGTTTCTACGGTGACATTGCCAAGAATGTCTTCAACGGGAACTCTATCACTCTTGGAATCTTGGCTTACCAGAAATACTTCGCTGTCGCTGTTCAGAACATGGCCGGCGCCAGTCTCCAAATGCAGAGTACCGGTTTCAGTTCTGGTAGCAGCGGATGCAAAGTTCAGGGAAGAAAAGCTCGACACGATCATGGCGGAAGCCAGGATCAGTGACAAAACTTTGCTTTTGGTTTTGTTCATCCTTTTTAGTCCTCCTTAAAAATTTGTTTTGTTTGTGCGTATTTGCGTTGTGCTTATGAAACGTAAACATACATGGCAGCCCCGGGTTTCGCCCCCCGGGACAAGCGGAAATAACAAGGTTTCGTAAGAAACACACAGCCATACCGCTTATATGTTTAGTTGAATTATAAGGGATGCGGGACAGATTGTCAAGGACATTTTTGCCTTTTTTTGAAATTTTAACAACCCGCGAAGCCTTGGTACGCCTGGATTTCTCAGGATTTTCCTTGGCAAAATCAGTTATGTCCAATTCATAGACGAAATGTTAACAATTTATGAATTATTACATTTTTCTGTCTTTTTTCTTTCCATCGCTTTCTTGGGATTTTTCTGGCGAAAGCACGCACGCGGGCACGCCATCCTCATAATAGACCCCCGAAATCGGTTCTCCGTTTTGCCACCTGCCGGTAAACTCTATTTGCATTTGCCCGTTGGGCAGATAAGAGGTACCAATTCCGTGGCGCGCTCCGTTTTGCCACTGGCCGGTGTAGCAGATGCGTCCCTCGGCATCAAACAGCGTGACATCGTCGCTGGGAGTGCCGTTTTGCCACCGGGCGACCAGCAGGGTGCCGTCTTTGGTGCGGAAGCTGGCCCCCACGCCGTGGCGCCGGCCATCTTCAATTGCGCCCGCGTAGCAGACAGAGCCGTCCGGGCCGATCACCGCACCGGAGCCACTGGGGCGATCGTTCCGCCATGTGCCCGCGTAAAGGCTGCTGCCATCCGGTCGAAAGCCAACTCCGGCGCCCTCGCGGCGATCATTTCGCCATGCGCCCGCATAGCACAGCCGGCCTGTTTTGTAATAGTAAGCGCCCAGGCCGTCACGCCTGCCGCGGGAATAAGTGCCCTCGTAAGCAGTTTTGCCGTCCGGCATTTCCGTGCGTCCCCGGCCGTGGCGCAGACCAACCAGCAACTCACCAAAATAGAGGTAGCGCTCCGTCTGGCTGATGACGATCGACTGTACCGCGCGCGGGATTTCCTCGGCGGCTTCCGGCAGCACAGGATGCGTACCGGAATAAAAGCCCGGGGCGCGGGGAGCGCCGGCTGCCCTGCGGGCGAAATGATCTGAATAAAAGCCCGGCGCGCGGATAGCGCCGTCTGCCCCGCGTTTTGCCACCGTATAGCGGACAGGAGCGCACTCCTCGGGCTGTTCCGAAAACGGTTCGCAAACCGGTTCAGGAACATCCGGTTGGGTGGATTCTTTTTTTGGAAAATTCTGTATTTTTTCCGATTCGGCGCATAGATGCTCCCGAATCACACACAGATTCTCTTCCATTTTCTGAATCTGCTCCATTAAATCAGAAACCGCAATCTCCTGCGGCTGCGGCAAAATCAGAGAAGGCTCTTCTTCCCCCGCATGCTCTTCTTTCTGTGCGGCCATCGGTTCGGGTGAAGGCTTGTCCGGTACAAACACGGGAATGGATGGAATCGCGCCGCTGCTCAGACGACCCTGCAGCTCCGTTCGCTGGCGGTATTCCTCCTCCGTGCAATAGCAGAAATCGCCGTCCAGCCGCGCTGCGAGAATCTGCGGCTCGCCTGCTTCGGAATCGATCATCGCCTGCTCTGCTGTGCCCATTTGAATCGGGCAGGCACGCAGAACGGTTTGGATTTGCTCCCCGTTTTCCTGCCGGTGCGTCCACATCAGCTCGTCGGAATGCTCCGCTATAACGGAAAGAGACTCCTGCACTTCACTGTCGGGTGCATAATACTCCACACGCTGCAGGTGATGCTCCTTGTCGTATTCCATGCGGCTGCGCATGCCACCGTTTTCATTATAAAAAGAAAGGGCCCAGCCGCCCGGTATGGAACTTGCCTGTTCTGTCAGGCGGTGATCGCTGTGCTTCTCCCAGACAAAGCCGCCCGGAGAGACCGCATAGCGCACCTGCACCTGCATTCCGTCCTCATGGTCTGAAATACGCCCTTTCACCTTATGTACTTCGCCCTGGAAAAAATCGCGGCGTGCCTGAAACAACGCCCCATGCAGCGAAGTAAGGGCGCTGTATCCTTTCTTATAAATCGTCAGTATCTCCTGCTCCGAAACCCGCATGGCTCGAAATCCTCCCAAGGTCGGGCCGCCCGCCCGCCTGATCTGATGTAAATCTGCGTCCTTTCTCCCACCCACGGCGGGAGCATCTTCTATTCAGTAGTTTATCTGATTCAAAAGTCTTTGGCAAGGGAATCGTGCCGGTTTTTTGCAGATTTTCCCTAAAACGAAAGCTGCCGTAAAACGGTGCGAAATTTCACATCCGTTTTACGGCAGCCGTGCCTGGGCCGTGTTTATTTGAACATATACTCCATGTTGTCCAGCACACCATTCACTTTGCGCATCGCCTTGCCAGCGGTACGCTTGAGCTGACGGTTGCTTTTCATCGCTTTGCTGCTGACGCTGGCTACCGCCAGGCCGGCTACCAGCCCCGCACTTATGCCCTTTACAAATCCCTTTGTTTCGTTATACATATCGCATACCCTCCATATGGTGTAGATCATTTTCAGACCCGACATTATTTATTCCCTCCAGATTCCATAGATAATCAGAAAGATTATGGCAAAACCAATTTTCATACTTTATCTTTTCCGAATGATTTGCAATTTATTGATCGGTTTTCTGCCCTGCTGTAAATCATCCGTTGTTACTCCCGCCCGCGGCAGAAGTGAAACGGCTTTTCATTTTTTAACTGCAGATTTGCAATTTATAGATGGACTTTTTGCCCCGCTTGGATTATGATTGGTATGATAAACGACAATTATTCCCAAACTAAACTCGAAAGGATACCCCGAATCATGGCGACCCTGAACATTGTTATGGTAGAACCGGAAATTCCCCAGAATACAGGCAACGTGGCGCGCACCTGCGCCGCAACCGGAGCTACCCTGCATTTAGTGGGGCCGATGGGTTTTACCATCGACGATAAAAAACTCAAACGCGCCGGGCTGGATTACTGGCATTTGCTCGATATTCGTTACTATGCTACTTTGTCCGATTTTTTCAAACAAAATACCGGGGATTTTTTCTATTTTTCAACAAAGGCGCCGCGCACACACACACAGGTTTCTTACCCGGACAACAGCTACCTGGTGTTTGGCAAAGAGACCGCCGGACTGCCGGAGGAACTGCTGCAGAAAAACCCTGATTCCGTTGTGCGCATCCCCATGCTGGAAGAGGCGCGCAGTCTGAACCTTTCCAACGCGGTGGCGATCGGCGTATACGAAGCACTGCGTCAATGGGATTACCCCCGTTTGACCCGCATTGGTCACCCGCGCAGCTTTACATGGTAATTTTTTTCGCAAATCGAATTTATATAGGTTCGTGCACTTGAAAAGACGGCAAAAATAGGATAAAATGGGATCGGATAATTAATAATTTAACAATATTGATTGGCAAATTCCATACAGCCAAATCTGAATCATTATAATAGCCAAGTTGCTTTGAAAGGACTCTATTAAAAAACAAAGATTTCTTCTCCCACCCGCGGCGGGGAAAGAAATCAGCAATCTGCTTAAAAGTAAATCCATATATCATAACAATAAGGAGTGCAGCTTATGAACTATCTGAACAAAAAGAGTGTGGAAGATATTGATGTTGCGGGCAAACGCGTTTTGGTCCGCTGCGACTTTAACGTTCCTTTTGACGGTGAGGGAAACATTTCGGACCCCAAGCGCATCGATGAAGCGCTCAAAACCATCCGTTACCTGATCGATCATCACGCAAAGGTCATCCTCTGCTCTCACCTGGGCCGCCCGAAGGGTGAATTCAACCCCAAATACTCTTTGGCTCCCGTGGCGGAATACCTTTCGAAGGTGCTCGGCCAGCCCGTGCAGATGGCGAAGGACGTGATCGGCGACAGCGCCAAAGCGATTTGTGCCTCTTTAAAGGAAGGCGAAGTCGCTCTTCTGGAAAACGTGCGCTTCCATAAAGAAGAAGAAAAAAATGATCCGGAATTCTCGAAGGCGCTGGCCTCTCTGGCAGAGATCTACGTCAACGACGCATTCGGTACCGCGCACCGCGCACACGCTTCCACCGCAGGCGTGGCAGCTTACCTGCCTGCCGTATGCGGCTATTTGATTCAGAAGGAAATCACCGTCATGGGCAACGCTCTGGCGAACCCGAAGCGCCCCTTTATCTCGATTCTGGGCGGCGCGAAGGTTTCGGATAAAATCGGCGTGATCAGCAACCTGCTGGACAAGGTGGATACACTGATCATCGGCGGCGGCATGGCCTACACTTTCATGAAGGCACTTGGCTATTCCATCGGCACCTCGATCTGCGAGGACGACAAGCTGGACCTCGCACAGGAAATGATGGCGAAAGCCAAGGAAAAGAACGTAAAATTCCTGATTCCGCTGGATAACGTGGTTGCCGACAAATACGACGAAAACGCGAACCATCATGTCGCCGATTCCGACCAGATTCCGGACGGCTGGATGGGCCTTGACATTGGGCCGAAAACGCAGGAGTTATTCACCTCTGCCCTGAAGGGTGCGGGAACGGTTGTATGGAACGGGCCGATGGGCGTCAGCGAATGGAAAAACTTTGCGGCCGGTACAGTGGCGGTGGCGAAAGCCGTTGCCGAAAGCGGCGCAGTTTCCATCATCGGCGGCGGCGATTCCGCAGCGGCCGTGGAGCAGCTTGGCTTTGCGGATAAAATGACTCATATCTCCACCGGCGGCGGCGCGTCTCTGGAATTCCTGGAGGGCCTGGAGCTGCCCGGCATTGCCTGCCTGAACGATAAAAACTGAGGATGTGAAAGGGCAGGCGGAAGTCTGCCCTTTTTTTGACCGGGGCTTCCCCACCTTTCCATTTCTGGGGATCGTCCCAGTACCGATAGAAAGGAAGAAAATCCTATGAATAAAGAATTGAGAAAAGCTGTTATTGCCGGCAACTGGAAGATGAACAAAAATCCCGAGGAGACCAAAGCGCTGCTGGCTGAGGTTGCCCCGCTGGTCAAGGACGCAGCGTGCGAGGTCGTCGCCTGCGTTCCGTTTATCGATCTTCCCGCGGCCATCGAAGCCACGAAGGGCACAAACATCAAAATCGGCGCGCAGAACTGCCACTGGGAAGAAAGCGGCGCCTTTACCGGAGAAATCGCGGCGAACATGCTCACCTCCATCGGCGTTTCTTATGTGATCATCGGCCACAGCGAGCGCCGCACCTATTTCGGCGAAACCGACCAGACTGTCAATCAAAGAATCCGTGCCGCGCTTGATGCCGGACTTTCTGTGATCTTGTGCGTCGGCGAAACACTTGGGCAGCGCGAGCAGGGCATTACGGAGGAACTGGTCGCACTCCAGACAAAAATCGCTTTGCTGGGCGTAACGAAAGATGAGCTCACCCGCGTCATCATTGCTTATGAACCCATCTGGGCCATCGGCACGGGCCGTACCGCTACCTCCGCGCAGGCGGGAGAGGTCTGTAGGGCCATCCGCAGCGTGATCGCCGCGCTCTACGATAAACAGACAGCCGACGCCTTCACCATTCAGTACGGCGGTTCCATGAACGCCAAAAACGCCGCAGAGCTGCTGTCGCAGGGCGACGTGGACGGTGGCCTGATCGGCGGTGCTTCGCTGAAAGCCGCGGACTTTGCGGAAATTGTCCGCGCGGCTTCTGAGGGTTGACCCCCAACTGTATCGCAAAGGAGAACTGTTATGAAAAAACCTCTGATCTTAATGATTTTGGACGGCTTTGGCATCGCTCCCGAATATGGCAACGCCATCATGGCCGCCAAAAAACCGAATCTGGATCGTCTCTTCCGCGAAAATCCCCTCACCCAGATCGGCGCCTCGGGCCTGAATGTCGGCCTGCCGAACGGGCAGATGGGCAATTCCGAGGTTGGCCACACCAACATCGGCGCGGGACGCATCGTGTACCAGGAGCTGACCCGCATCACAAAGGAAATCGAAGACGGCGATTTTTATAAGAATCCTGCTCTCATCAAAGCAGTGGCGGCCGCGAAAGCCAAGGGTACGGCGCTGCACCTGATCGGCCTGCTTTCCGATGGCGGCGTTCACAGCCACAATGGCCATCTGTACGCGCTGCTGGAGCTGGCAAAGCAGAACGGCCTTTCGAAGGTCTATGTTCACGCACTGCTGGACGGCCGCGACGTTCCCCCTTCCTCCGGCAAAGGCTTTGTTGAGGATTGCCTTGCGAAAATGCAGGAAATCGGCGTGGGCGAAATCGCAACAGTGGCCGGGCGCTACTATGCGATGGACCGCGATAACCGCTGGGAGCGAGTCTCCAAAGCGTACAACGCGATGGTGCTGGGCGAAGGCATGCAGAATCCTGATCCTGTGGCCGCTGTTGCCAAATCGTACGAGGATGGCGTGACCGACGAATTTGTCGTGCCGGTCGTCTGCGGGCCTGAAGGCCAGATTTCCGCCGATGATTCCGTGATTTTCTTCAACTTCCGCCCCGACCGTGCCAGAGAACTGACCCGCGCGTTTGTCGACCCCGATTTTACCGGCTTTGAGCGCGCCAAGGGCTTCTTCCCGCTGACCTACGTCTGCATGACGCAATATGATGCGACCATGCCGAACGTGGACGTCGCGTTCCATCCTCAGAGCCTGAAGAACACGCTGGGGGAATACCTTTCGAATCTGGGCATGACCCAGCTGCGCATTGCCGAAACGGAGAAATACGCGCATGTAACCTTCTTCTTTAACGGCGGCGTAGAAACAGTATATCCTGGCGAGGACCGTGTACTGATTCATTCCCCGAAGGTTGCCACCTATGATCTGCAGCCTGAAATGAGCGCATACGCCGTGACCGACGCTCTGGTAGAGAAAATCGACAGCGGCATGTACGATGTGATTATTCTCAACTACGCCAACTGCGACATGGTAGGACATACCGGAATATTCGATGCAGCCAAAGCCGCGGTAGAGGCCGTTGATACCTGCGTCGGCCGCGTGATCGACGCGATCGAGCGCATGCACGGCGCCGCGATCATCACCGCGGACCACGGCAACGCTGAAAAGATGTACGAAGAGGACGGTTCACCCTTTACCGCTCACACCACAAATCCTGTTCCGTTCTGCGTCGTCGGCTATCCGTGCAAGCTGCGCGAAAACGGCAAGCTCGCCGATATTGCTCCCACTATGCTCAAAATTCTCGGCCTGCCGCAGCCGGCCGAAATGACGGGTGAGAGCATTATTGTGGACTAACCTAATATTCCGAATAAAAATCAGGGAGGATGCCAATCGGCATCCTTCCCTTTCTGTTATTCCATAATTTGGTTTAGCCTAATTGAATTATAATTTTCAAGTTCAGTAACCATTAGCTTTGCACGATATAATTGCGTTTTTTCTGAGAAAACGATACAATATAAGGAATGAAAAACAGGGGGAAGATTCATTGCGCAAAATTCTATACTGTGCATCGACTTTATCTCATATTCGAAATTTTCACTTACCCTATCTGAAAGTATTTCACGACCAGGGCTACGAAGTCTGGGTCGCAGCCAATGAAGAGGGTTCCATTCCTTATGCTGACCACGTTGTTGCCTTACCGTTTGCCAAAAGCCTACTCAGTCCTCAAAATGTAAAAGCGATCTTCCTGGCAAGAAAGCTTTTAAAGGAACAACACTTTGATTTTGTCAGCACCCATACAGCACTCGCCAGCGCTGTGGTACGGGCAGCAATTTCACTGCTGCCAAATCATCGGCCGAAGGTTTTCTGTACGGTACATGGCTACTTATTCAATGAAAATGACGGACTCAAAAAATGGGTCTATCTTTTACCGGAAAAAATCTGTGCACATGTCACTGATGTCCTCATGGTAATGAATCAAGAGGATTATGAAATTGCGCAGAACCATCACCTCTATAAAGAATATCTTCATTTTATTCATGGCATTGGATTCGATTCCCTCCGATTTCAGCGTATGTCTATCGAAAAAAGAATTGCAGGGCGCCAAGCACTCGGATTTGGTGAAAAGGATTTTCTATTCATCTACGCCGCTGAATTCTCTAAACGAAAAAACCAAGAGTCTCTAATCCGTTCTTTTGCGAAAGCCGTTCCTTATGCTCCTAATGCACATTTACTATTAGCAGGTACTGGTACACTGCTTAAGCAATGTATTGAACTGACTAAGGAACTCTATATGGAAGATCGAATTCATTTTCTTGGTCACGTACAGAACATGGAGCATCTTTATCCATTGTGCGATGCTGCTGTTTCTTCCAGCAAAATAGAAGGCTTACCCTTCAATGTTATGGAAGCAATGGCATGTGGGCTACCGGTACTCATTAGTGATATCAAAGGTCACCGGGATCTAGTAGAAAACAAAAAAGAGTTCCTATTTCATACGGAACAGGAACTCACTGAAAAAATAATTAATTATACTTTAGATTCTGAAGCCTTTCTTTTCTGGAAATATCTTCCAGAAAAATACAAGTTAAATTCTGTCAAAGAACAAATTATTGAAATTTATAGTAGTTAAATCTTGTTGTCATCAGTATTCGTTTAGAATAAAACGATAAATTGCATTATTCTTTCAGTTAACGATCGATATTACCTAGTACAGATAATATAAGTCCTAGATCACCTAGATTGCTTAATCTTACTCGTTCTAGCGTTAAAGAGTGAAAATTTTCGGAGAAAAAGATATATTTAAATTTGAATATATCCCTATATCTCTAAAATTCCTTGTGTCATTACACAACCACTCGCAGTTACCGATCACATTGACATCATAGACCTTGTCCCGGCGATTGGTACTCACCTGAACAATCTGAGTCTTTAAGCTACCTATGATGTCGTACTTAAAATTTTGGGCGGCCCCAACGGCGACAGGCATATTTTCGTCTCCCGCTGCCACAGGCAGCAGGCTGCCTTGCAGAATGGCGTCGATATCCGCCTTGAGCATCACCTCAATATGGTCTTCATACACCAGAATCTTTTCGATCATCAGCTCAAGGTCCGCGCGCTCGAGCGTGGGCTTTTTCAGAATATCCTCAAACACGTCGATGGCCGTTTTGGCGATGCGGTTGACCCGATAATCGTGTTGCGCCGGTCGGCGGTGAGCGGCAGCTGGCTTTGCAGCCCCGCGATGCGCTGCATCAGGTCGTTTTACATCTCGTCATAGGTTTCCTCAAGAATGACTTCCCGCTCGGGGTGCTTCATGATATCGCGGATGCGCTGGCGCTTGGTGGCCTTCAGCTCCTCCTGAAGCTCCGCAAGAACCTTGTCGAGATTTTCCGCCGACTGCTCGCTCTCGGCAACATCGATCGCTTCCCTTGCAATATCCGCATTCAGGCGGATGATCATGTCTGCCGAGCTTTCCCTCACCCTGCAGATATATATCCGCGTACCACCTCGTCAAGCAGTTCCACGCGGATGTGATGGCTGGTGCAGGCGCTCAGCCCCCGGCGGTGGTAGGCCCCGCAGCGGTAAGCGTCCCGCAGGTCCGATCGGCTCATGGCAAACATCGGCGAACCGCAATCGCCGCAGAACAGAAAGCCGGAGTACACGTTGTCATTGATTCTGACCCCGCGATAATTCGAGGTGCTACGCTTTTTCCTCAGCTCCTGCGCGGTTGCAAACGTACGGTAATCCACAATCGGCTCGTGATGGTTCTCAAACACAACATGGTCGCTTTTCTCTCGTTTAAGGTCGGACCCGTTGATTTTCTTTCGGGTGAATTTGCCCTGTCGCAGTGTGCCGATATAAAAATCGTTATCCAGAATCCCTTGTATGGTGATGATGCTCCATTCGGTTTTTGCCTTCCGGACGTATTCCTCTCCGGCGGCTTCCTTCCGGTTTTTTTCCGACATGCGCGGGGTCGGGATACCCAGGTCCGTCAGATGGTTGGCGATTTTACGGTAGCCCCAGCCCTGATTGTACAGCTCAAAAATTTGCCGGACAATGGCGGCCTCCTCCGGCACAATGGCAAATCCTGTGCCTTATCAATGACGTAGCCGTAGGGCGCGGCGCAGATCCACTTGCCGTCCGCCTGCCTGCGGCGTACTACCGAGCGCACCTTTTTGCTGGTATCGGTAACCGGCATTTCGTTGATCAAGAACTGGAACTAAATTTTTAGCCAGTCGTCATCATTCGGAAAGTCGATGCCGTCACCAATCGAAATGATGCGCACGCCCGCGTCGTGCAGATCCTCCAGCTCCACCAGCCCCCGGCTGTTGCGGCGGGAAAATCGGGAAAAATCCTTAATGATGAGAATATCTTTCCGGTGCCCGACTAGCTCGCGGCGCATCCCCTGATACCCCTCGCGCTGCTCAAAGGTATAACCCGAACGGTCGCGATCCTCATAAAAGGTCAGGCCGCTGTTCGGGAAGCGCTGCCTGACAAAATCCGCGATGATGGCTTTCTGGTTTTCAATGGAGGTATTATCCCGGTCAAACTCCTCGTCCACCGAGATACGGCAGTAGCCCGCAATCTCAAAGCGTTCTATCAATATCAATCACCCGTTCTTCTGTTTCATATGACAATATTGTAGCACAAGGCGAAACGGATGGCAAGAACACACGAAAAGACTTTAAAGCACACAAGTGCCTCCGGTTCTGTTTTTCAACAGCACACTGACTGGGCTTTCCGGCAAAGAAAACGACGCCAAAGCCTTATGAATACAAGTTGCCATAGTTATAAGAATAAATGTGATTTTTAATATATATTTTTTTGAAATAGTGTGATTGTATTGATTATTTTTTATATTTGCATATAATAATGAAAAAGTGTGATATTTCTATCATTATTATATCAATTTATGTGATTTCGAGGTGAAACCGATGGAACGATTGATTATCAATGACCTTTGCGCGCTGGAAAGAATCAAAGCACCGTAAGCCTCTGATCCTGAAAGGGGTGCGTCAGGTAGGAAAAACCTGGGTGCTGAAAGAATTTGGCAGACGCTATTATGAGAACGTGGCCTATTTTAATTTTGACGAACACGAGGAATATCAGCAATTTTTTGAAAAAACAAAGGATGTAAAGCGCATTCTGCAAAACCTGATGATGGCAAGCGGCCAAACGGTACATCCGGAAACGACGCTGATCATCTTTGATGAAATTCAGGAATGCCCAAACGCCTTGAACACGCTGAAATACTTTTGCGAAAACACACCGGAATACCATGTTGCCTGTGCCGGCTCGCTGCTTGGGATCACGCTGTCAAAACCGGCCTCTTTTCCGGTCGGCAAGGTGGATTTTCTTGAAATTTGGCCGATGACCTTTACGGAATTTTTAATGGCGAACGGCGACCAGCATCTGGCAGAATACATGAACGGCGTCACTGAGCTTGCACCCTTGCCGGAGGCCTTTTTTAACCCGCTGTATGAAAAGATGAAAATGTACTTTGTCACAGGCGGCATGCCCGAATCTGTCAGCGCATGGACGGAGGACTACAGTGTAGAGCGAATGCAGGAGGTATTATCCAATATTTTAGGTGCATATGAAAGGGATTTTGCGAAGCACCCCGAGCCAAAGGATTTCCCGAAAATTTCTATGATTTGGAAGTCCGTTCCTTCTCAGCTTGCACGGGAAAACAAAAAGTTTATTTATAAAGTGGTAAAGGAAGGCGTACGCGCCAGAGAATATGAAGACGCGCTTCAATGGCTGTGTGATGCCCGCCTAACCTATAAGATATACCACAGCAGCGTCCCCGGTCTGCCGATCTCTGCATATGATGATCTGTCAGCCTTTAAACTGTATCCGGTTGACGTGGGTCTTCTGCGCCGTCTCGCGCTGCTGTCCCCCTCTGCGTTTAGCGAGGGCAACCGACTGTTTGTCGAGTTCAAAGGTGCTTTAAGCGAAAATTATGTTCTACAGGCTCTTAAACCTCAGTTTGAGGCCACACCGCGCTACTGGGCAACAGACCACCCGCGCTACAAGGTGGACTTCCTGATCCAACGGGAAAACGAAATTATTCCCGTGGAAGTAAAGTCTGAAGATAATCTCGAAAGCCGAAACCTGAAATTGTTCAAACAAAAATTCGGTGACAAGGTCTGCTTGCGCGTGCGCTTTTCGCTAAGCAATTTAAAGCTTGACGGCGATCTGCTCAACATTCCCCTGTTTATGGCAGATCAGACAGATCGTCTGATTGGTCTGGCAATCAAAAGCAGAAAGCCAATACTATAAAAAAACAGAGGTGCGTTGCAACGGATAAGACAATTCCATTGCAGCGCACCTCTGATGTTAGATCAAAAAGGCCCTGACAAATCTTTTTAAGAAAACGTGACGATTCGTCGCCAAGGCCTATCAATGTGCTGCCGGTACAGCTCTTTTAAGCTTTCGCGCATGCCGGCATTGCTCAGCTAAACCTGTACAATTCCGGCCTGTTCATTGATCGTTATTTCCAAAGGCGCACCGCCCTTTCTCTCCAATATTTCTTAAAATAGTATTTTCCGTATTTTAACAAATATTCAGCCAGACAAATCTGTTTGTACTTTTCTTGCAGCCGCAAATTCCTCGAAAAGATTATCGCAAAGACAGGCAAAGAATATTAAAGCATTATAAATCTCTCCCCATTTATCATCGTGCTGCTGAAACCCAACCGGACCTCAGCAGCTACAAATCAACCGTTCAAACCTTTGACGGAGCCTTTCCTTCCGTATTGTTCGCCAAGAAGGCGCACGATACCGTCGGAACGCTTAAACTCAATTTTCTTTCGGAAGGTCGTCCTCTTCCGGTTCAATCACCCGCAAATGACTAACCGGCCTTTGCCCCGGCTCTTCTTCACCGAGGTTGTGCACAAGGGCAATGTTTGAATAGCCGCTGCTGACCTTATCCCCTTTGCGCTGGTTTTTGTCCATAGGCACACCAAATGGTCTTTGTTGGAACGAGGGGTAACCGAGAATACATTACGGTAAAAGTGAACCGTGCAGCACTGGTACTTGGCATCTGGAAAGACCTCATATACAGCTTCCAACATTCCCATGCATTTGTCGCCAACAATGAGCTTAACGCCGTTCAGGCCACGGCTTTTGAGCCACTGAAAGAAGCTGATCCAGCTCTGCTTGTCCTCTTTCATCCCTTCGGCGGCACCGATTACTTCCCGATAGCCGTCCTCATTGACTGCAATTACTACAAGGACAAGGATAGCAACGTTTTCGTATTCTCCGCCCCAATTACGACGAAGATAGATACCGTCCACATTAGACACACGGATACTTCCCGCCTTGTAAAGGTCGATTGCGCCAATCTTCAATATGGACATACGCTTTCTTGTTCAGTTCGCTGATGGTAGCTGGAGACACCTTGGTGCCCCAACAGGGCTTCCGTGATATCCTCTACCCGCCGCACAGACACTCCGGCCAAATACATCTCAATCAACGCTTCTTCCACGCTGCTTTCTCGGCGGCGATATCGCTCAATGATGGCCGTCTCAAAGGACACTCCTTTGAGCTTCGGTATTTTTAGCTCTACATCACCCGATGTTGTTGTCAGATTACGGCTGTAATGGCCGCTACGATAGCCCTGACGCTCTGCACTGCATTCATATTTCGCAACTCCATCAGTTGCTGCGCTTCCTGTTCCAACAGGCCATTGAGCGTTTCCTCCACACTACTACGCACCAGTTCCTTTATTCGCTCTTGATGATTTCCTCGTTTAGCTGTACAATTTTCTCAGACAAGGTTTTCTGTCTCCTTTCGAATGGTTGTGTGGTTACTCCCATTTTACCAGAGACTGAAAACCTTGTCCTTTTATTTTGCGAAACTTATTGTACCTTATCACATATAGAAAAATCTAAAGAAAAAGCTTTAGGAATTTTTTTGACGACTATACAAAAATACGCAAACAAAAAAAGCAAGCTACAATCAATGTAAATTGCTTAAAGAAGCTTTTTATAAAATAAACTACCACAAGGCTACGAGTACCACGAGATTTAGGCGAACTGACACTTTAAGGCGGTGGGTGGTGTGTGTTTGTACCTCTAAGTAGCCACCGTTCTTCTCGTGGCTATCTTGTGGCTGTGCGTGCGTCGTTGAAATGTAGTATTATATTAGTGCTGAAAACAGCTTAAAAACACCGTTGAAATGTAGTGCAATACAAATAGGTTTTTCATAGATTTTCCTCCGCGATTCTCACTAACTCAAATTGCCCACTTTTAAATTCACTTGATTCTCCTTACCCTCGTTGATCCAGCATTGCTTGATACCGGTCACAAATGCCCGAAACATCCGAGCCAAAGTCCATCTGTTTTCCTTTTTCGATCCACAAAATTTTCGTGGACATCTCCCGAATTTGCTCCAGGCTGTGGGACACCAAGATGGTAGTGGCGTTGCCACCGATAATCTCCTTCATCTTCGCCTCGCTCTTTTTCTGAAATGCCCCGTCACCAACGGACAAGACCTCGTCCAGAATTAAAATATCCGGCTGAACTAAGCTGGCAATGGCAAAGGCCAAGCGGGACTGCATTCCGGAGGAAAGCTGCTTGAAGGCTCGCTCTTGGAAGTCCTGCAGCTCGGAAAAAGCTATGATTTCATCGTAGGTCACATCCATAAATTCCTTGGTATAGCCAAGCATTGCGCCTCGGAGATAGGCATTTTCCTTGACGGTCAAATCTCCGTCAAAGCCGCTGCCAAGCTCTAAAAGCGCAGCTACTTTTCCGTTAATTTCAATGCTTCCCTGAGAAGGTGTCATAATACCTGATACCGCTTTGAGCAAAGTAGATTTTCCGGAGCCGTTGGAGCCGATAATCCCCAACATATCCCCCTCCATCAGCTCAAAGGACACATCGTTTATCGCCATAAATTTTTCCACATGATAATTTCCGGTTAGATGGCGCATGGTCCATTCCTTCAGGCCGATGTCTCGGAAATCCCCTGTTTTATATGCAATGGAGGCATGATTTACTTTTAACATAGTTTTCATCATTTTCCCTCACATATAATATAAGAATTCATGATTATACTTTTTGTACATGAACATTCCGATCCCCAGCACAATCAAGGTATCTGCCAACATCAGAAGATGAAATTCCGGAGCTGGAATGACTCCGTCGATAACAATCTTTCTAAAATACCGAATGAACAGGTAGATGGGATTGAGCAGATAGAGACACTGTACAGTGTAAGCGTACTCTTCGATGGAGTAAAAAATGGCAGACAGCCACATAATGAGCTGGGTCATAATCCCCCAAAGGTATTGCATATCCCGGAAAAACACCTGCAGTGCCGACAAAATCAGACTGACACCTAAATTGAAGAAGATCAAAAGGACAATGGGGTATAGGAGCAAAAGAAATTTCCAGGTGAAGGGAAGCCCCTCCAGCCCCACAAAGAGGAAATAGATTATTAAGGTCAGAGCAAAGTTAATGAGGCAGGAGACATTTTGAGAAAAAGTAAAGAGATATTTGGGCACATCAACTTTAGAAAAAATCGGAGCATTGGCAGTCAAGGAAGTCATACCTTGGTTTGTGGTATCGCAGAAGTATCCATAGATCAGTTGGCCTGAAAAAAGGTAGATTGTGAAGTGTTCGATAGAACTTCCCAGCAATGTGTTGAATACCAGCCACATAATGAGTAAATTGGCAAGGGGTGAAATCATGCTCCACCCCATGCCCAAAAAAGTGCGCTTGTACTTCTTATTAAAATCACGACGCACCAATTGAGAGAATAGAAAACTGTAATTTTTCAGTTTTGAAATTATATTCATCCTAAACTTTTCCTCTTAATTGTATGAATTCCATGTATAATTATTTTCATCAGTTCCTTATATAGTGCTGACAAGAAAATCGAACCTATGAACATAAAAAAAAACAGATACCGTCCAATGGATTTCTTTTCCCTGAAAAAGTCTCCATCCAAATATACCAAAAGAAATTATAGTCACATATTGAAAGGAGGTTGGCGATTTTTCTGAATACATGTACCTTACATTTCCTCTCTGAGATGCTCAATTCCCCCGAGATAGCGATAAAAAACACTCATCATCAAGTGGTCATACACCATATGAATATCTTCGGTAATTTGCATACTATTGATTGGCACATGGAGAGAAACGTCTGACAGTGTGCGGAGCTTTCCGCCCCCAAAGCCGGTGAGGCCAATGATTTCACAGCCCTGCTCTTTGGCGTATTCCACAGCATTAATCACATTTTTAGAATTGCCGCTTCCGGAGATAGCCAACACCGCATCGCCGGGCTTCACATGACCCTGCAGTTGGAACCGAAACACCTCATCAAAGCCAATGTCGTTGGCTACCGCCATTATCGTTGCCACATTATCGTTGAGGCACAGCAAATTGAATTTCTTTTCCGTATGCTCGGACACGCCTTTATTAAAATCGTTTTGAAAATGGGAGGCCGTGGCAGAGCTTCCACCATTACCGAATACAAAAACCGTATTCCCTTCTTCAAGGGTACGGAGCAATAAATTCAGAGCCTTATTGATTTCGTTTTTGTCCAAGGCGTGCAGAGTGTCCACTTCATACTGAATATAAGTTTCAATTTCTTTAGTAAAATCAATCATTGTGTTGTTCTCCCTTTTTTGTTATTTGAAAATAAATACTTTTTAATCTATCAAATATATAACAGCACATAAGTGGTCCAACTATTCCGATAAACACGTAAATTATTCTAAATCCGTCGTGTCCAAATGGGATATATCTATAAAATATATTAGACATAAAAATATTTGTATCAAAGTTTATTTTTAAATCAAATAAAACACTCAATTTAAAAATAACAAATGTTGTAGCAAACGCAAAGAACAAATGATGCATCATCACGCTAAATGTGTGATTTGCCAAATATAGAATTTTTCTAGACTGGGAGAGCACGGGTGTTAAAACTTTTGCAATTCGAAGCCAAAGTGCAATTCCATTTGCTGCACAACACATAGTTAATAACGGTGACTGTGTAAAAATACTCATATACACTCCGTTATTCGGTTCATTTCCAGTTATCAATGCGCAATATAATAAAATTAGTTGAAATATAAACACTAGAGAAAAATATGATGAGTTGCTCATAGTGTCTTTTTTCTCCATGGTTGTTTTATAGAAATATCCAATAAAATACCAAAACAAAAGATATGTGTCTCGTGTCAATAATACTGCTAAATCAGAAACTCCCCCATTAGCACGTAAGAATCTAGAAATAGCAATCGAAATAATCGCCAATACAAATGTACAAATTACAACAACTTTTTCTTTATTTCTTTTCTTTTTTAATAAAAATTGTATAAAGTAGCTTGCTATAGAGACAAAAAAGAGTGCTAAAATAAACCAGCTTGGGTCATTTAATCCCCAAAAACATGCTTGAGGCGCTAATACTCGTCCAACAAAGCCTTCATAGACTGTCGTACCAGTTAAATTAAACTCTCCGAATTCATGTATGAGAATATTAAACGCGCCATAACATATATTCCAAAATAAAAAAGGGAGAATTAGTCTCATAAATCTCTTTTGTGTATATGCACAAAAATCATAAATTGTTGTTTCTTTCGTTATAGCAGGGGCGAAATATCCAGAAATGAATATAAAAAGCGGCATATGAAACATGTCATATCCAAAAAGCCAAGAAAAAGTCAAGATACCAAATCCATTATGGCCACATACAACAAGTATCATTGCTAATGCCGATAAAATTTTAAATTCATAATTCGTGTTTTTTTCTGCGTCCAATAAATTACTGGAAGTCAAAATGGACCTCCTTTCATCAGTATTTTTGTTATCGCCTCATACAAATTTCCACAAATATATTCGGGATTAATTACATATTTTCCATCGCTTCCAGCATCACCGGTGAGTACCAAGGCCGTATGGGTTCCTGCCCGACGGCCTGTTTCTATATCCACTGTGGTATCCCCAATCATCCAAGATTGAGTAAGGTCAATATGGTATTGGGCTGCACAGTCCTCCAGCAGACCAATCTCCGGCTTTCTGCAATGGCAGGGGATTTTATAGAGGGGGTTTTCCTCCGGATAGCCTTTATCTGGGTGGTGTGGACAAAACTTCACATCGTCAAGATACACCCCTTCTTTGCCCAATAGGGTTTTCATTTTATTGTGAATGGTCTCCACATCCTCTATCTCGCAAAGCCCTCTGGCCACCACTGGTTGATTAGTCACCACAATTGCAAGATAGCCGGAACGATTGATGGCCCCAATGGCAGAAACCACACCGTCCTCCAAGGTAAACTGCTCCTCCTTGGAGATGAGCCCATTCTTTTTATTGATGGTACCGTCTCGGTCTAAGAAGATGGCTCGCTGGGGGCGATTGAGGTTTTTGTCGGACACCATGCCACTTTGAATTTCTTCCACGGCTTTTTCAATGCGATCCACCGTGCCCACATCCTTGATGTACTCGGGAGAGCGATAGCCGTAAATCTCCTCGCCCCGCTGGCAAAGAGGTGCCAGTACATCCTTTTCCAAATCGGTCTTCTGCCCCTTGGAAATTTCCTGACAAACAGAGCGATTGAGCAGATAAAATCCCGCATTGACGCAGTTATCGTACCAATAGTCTCGCACATTGTGTTTGGAATCAAAACGGACGATTTTTCCCGCCCCATTGGTGATGACCAAATCCGAATCATAGGGGTGGCCGTTTGGGTGGACAAACAATGTGGCCTTGGCCTGCTTTTTCCGATGATAGCGGAGCATACGCCCCAAATCAAGGTCAAAGAGCACATCCCCGAAAATCAGGAAGAACTCCTCCTCCAGACGGTCTTTCAGGTAAGCTAGCGCACCGGCAGAACCAAGAGGCTCTGTCTCGTCAAAATAGCTGATTTTTACGCCGAACCGTTCTCCGGTTCCGAAATATTCCCGAATCACATGGCCCAAATGCCCGGTCACCATAATGACCTCGGTGATGCCGTTTTCCAGCAGGCGGTTTACCTGCCACTCCAGAAGGGGTTTCCCCAAAACAGGCACCATGGGCTTTGGAATTTCATCGTGGGTCAAGGAGGCAAGGCGGGTGCCCTTGCCTCCTGCCATAATGACAGCCTGCATCAGAGTACATCTCGCACAGTCTGTGCAACTGCTTCGTCCGAGGTCATGCTGGCCTTCCAGCCCGTGCTGTGAATTTTATCCAGATTGTAGGCAAAAACAGGCACATCGCCCTTCCAACCGCCACGGCCTCCCGTATAGTGGAATTGGACATTTTGCAAGCCCATTTCACGGCACACGATTTCAGCGATATTGGTTACTGTGCTTTGGGTTTCATCGCCCACATTATAGAGAGTCACACCTTTTGACACATCGGTTTTCATCTTTACAATACAGTCTACTAAATCCTTCACATGGAGATAAGGTTTGCACTGCTGACCATCGCCCAAAATAGTCAATTCCGTGGGATTTTCACGAAGACGCTTCATGAAATCAAAAATCACACCGTGGGTCAGGCGGGTACCAATGACATTGGGAAAACGGAATACCAAGGAATGAAAATCATTCATATAGGTAAAGGCACTGATCAGTCCCTCGCAACCCAACTTACAGGCTCCGTAATAAGAAATAGGCATGAGCGGAGCATAGCCCTCGTTCACTTCCCGTCCCATGGCGTCGCCATAAACGGCACTGGTGGAACAGAAAAACAGATTTTTGGTTCCGCAGACACGCATGGCCTCAAGCACATTGAAGGTCGTGGTATAGGTGTTCTTATGCTCCACCAAGGGTGCCTCTGCACTGGCTTGAATATCGGAATTTGCCGCCATATGGAATACATACGCAGGAGCTTCCTTTTTGAAAATCTCAATGACCTGGTCTAAATTTGCCAAGTCCTCCTGGTAAAAGGTAAAGTTTTTTTCATGTTCCAAATGGGCAATATTTGCTCGTGTGCCAATATAAAAATTATCAATGCAAGCAACATGGTGTCCCTCTGCCAACAGAGCATCTACCAGGTTACTACCAATAAAGCCGGCACCTCCGGCAACCAGTACATTCATCTCTTCATTCCTCCTATGAAATCAACAATCAAGCATTCTCTTCCTGTAGCCGTTGGCTTAACTCAAGACTCTCCCGTAAAATACGGTCCATGTTCCAATATTCGAAGTTGCCAAACCTACCATTGAGTACAATCCCCTGCTCCTGGTAGAATTTGCGGATTTCCGCCATATTCTCACTGTGGTGCAGATCGTAAATCACATAGGCATATTCATGCTCGGTCATGGCCAAAACCTCGGCATCCTCTGCCACCTTGGCAAATCCAATCTCCACAAGACCTGCCTTGATTTTTTCGGCCAGCTTGGAGCGATCCATTCCATCAATGATATCATTCTTGCGATAAGTAACCTCTACCATATAGGTAGCCTCGTCTCCGTGGTGATAGGCCTCTCCCAAAAAATCCATCTTGGAAATACGGTGGAAAATCACATTTTTATCAGGAATCATAAATGCGTAATTTTCCCCACACAAATCATAGGGAGTTTTTACGAAGGCAATCAAAATAGAGTTGTATCGCAAATCCTCCACCTTTTTTTCAATGGCTTTTACAGCGTCTCCATACACTTTTGTCAAGACCTGAACCGGCATGGTGGAAACCACCAAATCTCCCTCAAAGCTATCTTCGGCACCTGCCACTCGATAGCGGCCTGTCTCCAGGTGCTCCACAACTTCCACCTCAAAAGAGGTGACAATCCTGCATTTCTCGGGGTTCAGCTTTTTAACAAAGCCCTGCACCACCGCTTCAATTCCGCCCTCCTTGGGGAAGTGGAAATAGAGCTGGTGAAGATAGCCTTCCACCGTCTCTCCTGCCGCACTGCGACGGATTTCCTGCTGGGTGGGCTTTGGAATACGATCCACCATGGAGGTATTCATAAAGGCGGGGTCGTACTTCCAAATTTTCTCGTTGTAGGGGCGAAGATAGGTGTTGGTAATGCCCTCACCAAAGGTTTTCAGAAAGAACTGAATCATATTGGTGGCTTTATAAGTCTCATAGGGGTTGTGGTTGAAGGCCTCAATACAATAGTTCAGCTCCTCTTCAGGAAGCTTGGACAGGTCATTTTCAAAGGGGTACTGAATTTGCCGACCCTTATAATAAATCTGGTTGGAACGTTTTAGATCATTTTGCCCATCCAGTACGCTGAGCATCAGCTCCAGCATTTCCTTATCCTTGGAAAAAAGAATATGAGGACCGATATCATAGGTATATTTCCCCACATGCAGGCTTCGGCAAAGGCCTCCCACACGCTCTTCTTTCTCCAAAATCGTGATGGAGTTTACCCAAGCCTTGTCCTGCAAAAAATAAGCGGTACTAATTCCGGATAGGCCACCGCCTAAAATAATCAAATCTTGTTTCATCAAATCCAATCCTTTTCTCCCACATAAATCACCTTTGTGCCGCTGTTCTCCATCTCAAATGGAAGCTCCACAAGGTCGCTGAGTGCCGTACGAAGGCGGGGCTGTTTCTCTTTTTCACAGTAAAACAGCAAGAACCCTCCACCGCCGGCACCCAAAAGCTTTCCGCCCAGGGCGCCGTTTTGCATGGCGATATCATAATACTTCTCCACGGTGTCATTGCTGACGCCGCTGGCAAGCTGGCGCTTGAGTTGCCAGTTCTCATCCAATAATGCACCGAAGTCGCTGAGACGGTCCCCCGTCAATGCGTCGCGCATTTCATAGACCAGCTCGGTCATCCGCACCAAATTGTTAAACTTATCCTGCTCAGTCACCACATTTTGGGATTGCTCCTTCAAAATCTCACCGGCAGAATGGGTAAGTCCCGTATAAAACAGCAGAAGATTTTCGTCCAGACTACGGAGGGTGGAGCGCTTAATGATAACAGGCTCAACAGAAACCAAATCATCCTTGCGGAATTTAATCAGCTTCAGACCGCCCACAGCGGTGCCGTACTGATCCTGTTTTCCGATGGGCTCTCCCAGCTTTTCAATTTCCAGCTCGCAGGCTTTTCGGGCAATTTTTTCCTGAGAATAATATTTGCCTCGATATGCACTCATGGCGTGAATGAGGCCGACGGTATAGGCACTGGAGGTGGAAAGTCCTGTCCCTGCGGGAATATCCGCCGTGCTAACGATTTCCACACCGGAAAGATGGTTATCCAACAAGAGCTGTCTTGCGATGGGGTGCTGAATTTTACGAGGGTCGGTGACAATTTCTGTCTTGTTGTATTTGACCACCGTCTCGTGGTTGTTGAAGGTGGGATGAATCACCACATACATATATTTGTTAATCGAGGTGGAGAGAACACAGCCTTCGTGCTTATGGTAGAACGAGGGCAGGTCGCTTCCTCCCCCCACAAAGCTGACCCGAAAGGGCGTTCTGGTAATAATCATGGGTTACTCCTCTTTTGCCAACTGCGAAAGGTTAATCTCAACGCCCCATTTCACAAAAAGCATCATATTTTCCCTATACCATGGCAATATTTTTTCGTTATTTTCAAAGAAAGGCTGAATCTCCAGCATCTGATATTGGTATTTTGCAAATTTTTCAACCCAGTAGGCCGCAGGCTGCTCATTCACATGATGATCCCCGCCTTGACCAGGATGTGCAGCGGAAAATAACACAATATCGGCACTATTACAAATGCTTTCAACAAATACATCGGCACTTTCTTCAGAAAGATGCTCTCCGACTTCCAAAGACATGGCCAACGCATATTTTTTGTCCAAATCCACTTTTTGCTCAAGATCACAGGCTCTAAACTCAGAATCCTCGATAAGCAACAGTGGTTTTGGCACATAAGAGCCGTCAAGTCCCAAAACTTCCTTTGCACCACAGGCCTTTGCTACCCAGAGCCAAGTACCTGTTCCGCATCCGAAATCCACCACACTTTCATGGGGAATTACAGGATAGAGCTTAACAAAAATCTGTTGGGCGGAACAAATGGAAGCATACTGATTTTTCAGGTAAAACATACTGTCATAGATATCTGACTGTTTTGCAAGAGATGCCAATTTTTCTTTTTGAAGAGAAGAAAACAAAATCCACAACTGATCATCATTTGCTATACGAGTGATATTCAGAACATCCTCCACTCTGTCTCTGGTGGCCCAGAGTACGTCGCCCTGATCGAGAACCTTTTGCCCTGTCTCCTCTGTCCGAGCATGAATGTCCTCTAAGCGGCTCTTTGCAGACCAGAGTATCTCACCTTGATCGTGAATCTTCTGCTCTGTCTCCTCCATACGAGCATGAATGTCCTCTAAGCAGCTCTTTGCAGATAAAAGCGTCTCCCTGTGTATGGTATCTCTTGCCTCGCTCTGCTCACTTAACTCTTGCACACAGGAAATTTTTTCAATAATTTCATCCAATCGACTGTTAACCAACTTGATCTCATCTGGTTGGCTTTTTAGATCTAATTGAATTTGCTCCACTTGTTCTTGAAAAGCCTCTACTCTATCTAAAATTTTCTGTTGTTGTTCAGTGGCCTTTTGCAGCGCCTCTTTCTGCCGTACCTCCATGCCACGAAGATCTGCCTCCAGCTGGAACAGCACATTTCGATTCAGCTTATAGGTAATTTTTCTGCAAAGGTCTGCAAGGGGGTAAAGACAACGCTTGATTAGTCCCTTTAGCCCTCGAAACTGCACCGAAGCTTGTTGCACAGGAGTAACTGCCGGTACAGGCTCTGCCTTGCGTACATAGCTTAAAACTCTGGCCCAATCACCTTCACCAAAAAAGCCGGGATCCAGCTCCCCTTTTTTCATGGCCTCGGTAAATTCGTTCTCAAAAATCTGTTGCACATAGTTTTTGTCCTCTCCTTGTGCCATCTCCAAGGTCCAGAGGTAGGAGAAAAACTTTCGATAATGATAGCTGGCTCTTGCTCGCAGACCAAGCTCCGGATGGGTGTCTAAATATTCTTGATTCAAGTGCCACTCAGCCAAGGATTTATCCACCAGTTTTTTAGAATTGTAATGAATGGAGGAGTTGGCGTTATCCTGTCTCCACATATAGAAGGCTTGGTCCACAAAGTAGACTCTCTCCGCATAATAGAGGGTTTTAAGATAAAAACCCACATCCTGAAAAGAGCCTCCTGGCGTCTCATTGTGGCGAATATCGTGGCGATTCAAAAACGAACGCTTATAAATACCACTCCAAGTGCGAAGTCCGCTATAAAATGGGCGATAATCCTCCTGGGGATTCAACACCTGATTGTAAAAATCGCCCCCATAGATGATGGACTCCCGCTCAAGCTGTTTCCCCTCAGGCCGTTCGGAATAATAAAAATAGATGTCCCCTCGAATCCAATCCAAATTATTTTGAGCGGCAATCCGATACATAGTCTCCAGCATGGTGGGTTTAATAGCGTCATCAGACTCCACAACGCCAATGTACTCACCCTTGGCAATGTCCATGCAATCATTCATGGACTGCCCGTAACCGGAGCCATCCTTGCTGATGATCTGAATTCTCGGGTCCTTAGCAGCATATTCCTCCAAAATTTCCAAGGAGCCGTCATTAGAGCCGCCGTCACCGCAAATAATTTCAAAATCTTGAAGTGTCTGCTCTAAAATGCTGTCAATACACTCTCTTAAATATGTTTTTACATTAAATACCGGAATCAGTACGGTTACCTTTGGTGTAGATATCATTTGGATAACCCCCGTTTTATTTTAAGATAAAATTTTCAACTTTTCACCGACACGGCGAAGAGTATAGAGCAAGCCGTGCTCCTTAAGGCAACGGAGGCCGCCCCGAATTTTGCGGGGGATAAAGGTCAGAAATCTGCCAAGCCTAAAAGAGAAAGATTCGTAGATTTTGGAAATTTCCCCACTATCCTGATAGTAGATATGCTCCACCTCACGAATTTCCACTTTCCGCTCCAATACACGGCGGAGAGGAAGCAAAATATAGTTCGGCGCATATTCATAGGGACTTTTTTCAAGCCCCAGATCTCGCAATTCCATATGTAACATAGGTTGCAATAAAAACGAAGTCGGCGGATTTTTTTCAACCTTTTCCAACAGCTCACCGGAGATAGAATAGTTCGCTTCCAACAAGAGTTTCAAAAGGTCAACATCTCCCGCTAAGACATTTTTCACAAAAACATCTCGATATTCATGGTTAATTCGTTGTACAGCAATCCAATGGACAACCTCCAAACGATTTTCAGCGGAAAACCGCAGTTGATCAATTAGACCCTTCATGGCATCATTGGCCTTTTTGGGTCCCCATGCGTAGGCGGGTCCCAAACGATAACAATATAGCTCCACAGGAACCACATAAAACATTTCCGCATATAACATGGCTCGCACATGAAAATGGGTATCGTCATAGGCCGCAATTTCCGCAAAGCGAGCATCGCTATGAATGATCTTTTCTCTGCGATAGAGATAACTATGGAAATGATAGTCGTACTGATAATCTCGATACTGGAATCTTCTTCCGCCCGGATGTCCCGCCAGTAGCGGGCGATGCAGCATCTCACCCTCTATTTTCCCGTTGGGATGAATTACTGAACGAAATGCGCCGCAGATATCCACTTGTTCCGCAATGGCCGCTTTGTACATTTTTTCCAAGGCATCTGCATCCATATAGAAATCATCTGCATCTAAGAAGGTAATAAATTCGCCTTCTGCCTGCTCAATGCCGATATTTTTTGCGGCGCCGATGCCGGGTCTTGTCTGTTGAATGATCCGAATACGACCATATTTTTTTTCATAAAGAGCAATAATGCTTAAGGTGCTGTCCGTGGACTTTCCATCCACGCAAATCACTTCAATCTCCTTCAACGTCTGTTTGAACACGCTCTCCAAAGCCTCTTCAATGTGCTTTTCCACATTGAGCGTTGTCATAATAACAGATACCTTCGCCATTTTCTTCGCTCCACCCTAAATCATATTTTTCTTAGAATCTGTTTTCCTCGGATTCTTCCTATGGTAAATCCACAGCCATGCTCCAAAAGGCACCAATAAGCGCCTTTGATCTTTTTGCAAAGCCGCAAAATTCCCCGGCAGCTCTCCTCTAGCTCCATGGTTTTTAAATAGGCAAGCGGTTCTTTCTGAATGGCTGCCACAATAGCCCTCTCTCTCGCATTCATGGCACTTGTCTCCGCCCCTTGAAAATCAAGCTGCATTTGCTTTAAGAATGCAAGGCGAAATTCCGGTGCAATCCGAAAAAAGGTATAAGAATAAGCCCCAAACTTTGCCACCCAAAACGCCTGCATCACCGAAGGCAACACAGAATCCTGCGCAAGAAGCTGTTTTTGAATAAAGTCATATTCCTTACAGATGGCAAAAACCTTCCCCGGATGATGGATGGAAGAATTGGGGTTGTCCTGACGATAGTGATAAAAGGCCTCCGATAAAAAGTAGACTTTTTTAGCAAAGGCAAAGGTCTGAAACCAAAAGCCATTATCTTGAAAAGAACCGCCTGCGGACTCATTATGGCGAATGTGATAAGCTTCTAAAAAATTACGGCGATAGATACCGCTCCAAGTATTCAAAACACAGCGAAAGGCTGTCAACTCCTCCGCCGGGCAAAAAACTCTCCCGTAAAACTGCCGAGCTACTCCAATTTTTGTTTTCCACTTTTGATATTGTCCCGATTGCTCTACAAAGCAATAGAAATCCGACTTAACGATGTCCGCCTCTGTTGCCATTGCCCTTTCATACAGCCGTTGAAACATGGTTTCCGTGACGAAATCGTCCGATTCCACAATGCCAATATACTCCCCCTGTGCCAAGGCTATGCAGTCATTCATCGACTGCCCGTAGCCCGATCCCTCCTTGCTGATAATCCGAATGCGAGCATCCTTTTCGGCATATTGCTTCAAAAGCTCCAAGGAACCATCGGTAGAGCCGCCATCCCCGCAGAGAATTTCAATCTCTTGCAGGGTTTGTGACAACACACTCTCAAGGCATTGGGGTAAATATTGAATCACATTGAATACCGGAATAACGATACTCACCTTTGGACACTGTTTCATACACCTGATTCCTCACTGTTGAGTATTTCCAAGCCGTAGCCAATGGAGACTTGTTTTGCAACTGCAGAAAGGGAAAAGCCCGCCTGCTCCAAAAGCTCCGCCCCCTCTTCACGGGGGAACTTTCTCGCCATGTTCAGCAGGGCGTTTGCCCAAGCCTTGGCTCCAGCCTCCAAAGGAAGCGTGTGGTAATTTTTCGTAGCGCCTGCCTCTTTCGGTACCTCATCTGCCGCAAGCACCGGAAGTCCGGCACACTGGGCCTCGATAGCCACAATGCCCAGCCCCTCAAATCGGCTGGGAAACGCAAAGACATCCATGGCAGAATAGAGCTTTTCTGGGGTCTTCGTGGTGCCGTAAAAACAAACGGAGGAAGATATCCCAAGGGTCTTCGCCTGCTGTTCCAACAGTGGACGCTCCTCACTATCTCCCACCAGTAAAAGTCGTGCTGTTTTGTTTGCTTTGCAGACCTCGGCGAAAACCTCCAGCAAAAATTCTTGATTTTTCTGATAGCAGAGCCGTCCGATATGGCCAATGATCAGTGCATCCTCCATTCCCAACTGTCGGCGCTGTTTCTCCCGTTCCTTGGGATCAAAGATGAATTTGGAAAGTTCGATGCCATTGGGTAAATAAGAAAAGTCCACTCCACGACCAAACATAAATCTACCTGCCGAAACAGAACACGCCCAGCAGAGCGTGGCACTTCTCCCAAAAAGCTCCCTTGCACAATAATGCAGAAAAAGCTTTGCGGGGCGTGTGGCACTCTTTCGCAGAGCATTATTATGGCTGTGAGCAATCCGAACGGGTACTCCCGCCCGCTTTGCAAGATGCAAATAGGCGAGACTCAACCCCTGATAGCAGTTGATATGCACCACATCATAGTGCTTTTTTTGAAGCAAAGCCTCAAAGCATTTATAATTCGCGAATACTCGGCGGGTACTTCCGGACAAGGGCAATATCGACACGCCCAGTGCCTGAATTTTAGCTGTAAAGACACTCTCTCGCAGTTCCTCCACCACCAAATTCACGCTGGCAGAGGAGAGATCCAACTGAGAGAGCAAATTGAGAATTACCTGTTCAATCCCCCCCGATTCCCAGGTCTCGCAAAAGATACAAATTTTTTTCATAGATTGCAGTCCTTCTTCCTTCTGCACCTGCGAAAAAGGAAGGAATTTTTTATGAATATAATTATTTTGATAATTTCATATAATTATAAATATAATACACCTTTTTTCCTGACGCTTCAACCTTTTTCACAAAATAGATTTATGAAACTTAGGGAACCTCTGATTTAATGCTCTCTACCCATGAACGGAGAACTCTGGTAAAATAGAGATATTAAAACAAGGGCGGTGTGGAGAAATGGAAAAGCAGCAGACTTTTACGGATATGGAATATAGCTGCCAGAAGAAGAAAACGCGGCGGGAAGAGTTTCTGGAAATCATGGATGAGATTATCCCGTGAGACGAGTGGGTCGGTATCATTGTGTCGTATTATCCCAACGGCAAGCGGGGACGTCCACCCATGGGCATTGAGCGGATGCTGCGGATGTATCTTAACCTCTCCGATCCGGCCATAGAGGACGCGATTTACGACAGTTATGCCATGCGCAAGTTTACCGGCATTGATTTTATAACAGAGAATGTCCCGGACGAGACTACGCTTTACAAGTTCCGGCACCTACTGGAGAAAAACGGCCTGAACAAGCTATTCTTTGATGCCATTAACCGCGTCATGGTCGCCACCGGCCACATGATGAAGGGCGGCGCGATCGTGGATGCTACTGTCATCAATGCTCCCAGTTCTACCAAGAATGCGGAAAAAGCATGCGACCCGGAGATGCATCAGACGAAATAGGGCAATGAATGGCGCTTTGGCATGAAGTGCCACGCCGGCGTTGACGCCGACAGCGGACTGGTTCACACGATAGAGGTGACTGCCGCCAATGAACATGATGTGACCGTAGCGGCCAGACTCATTCGTGAGGGTGACGAAGTTGTTTACGGCGATTCCGGCTGTCCGGGTATCCAAAAGCGCCCGAAGGTTGGAGGTGACGCGCATTTATCCATAATCGACTACCGCATCAACCGCCGCCCGCACAGTTTGCCCAAGGTTTCCGACAATTCCATTGATTGAGAGTGTTTCATTGAACATCGCAAATCCTCTGTGCGATGTAAAGTGGAGCACATTTTTCGCATCATCAGATGTCAATTCGGTTACACGAAAACCCGGTACCAGGGCTTAATGAAAAACAGGAATCGGCTGTACGCGATGTTTGCGTACGCAAATCTCTATATGCTGGAGATAGCCGGGCGAAGACTTTGTGAAGCCTGACATGGGGCAAGTATGCCCAATTCCGCAAAAGCGGAGATAAATTCAGGCATATGGGCGCCGAAATCCTGCATTTTTTTCTGTTTGTGGTACCTTTGGAACCCCTTGGCGTAAAAATACTATTTTTACGTCATTTGTTCAGAAGTTCCCTATCATTTTTTCGTTTGTTTGGTTATTTATTTTATGTCGAAGATCCCTTTCCATTCTTATGATTGTTTTCTCCTGCTACCCTAGAGCGTGTATGCAAACCATCAAGATAATCAAAGGAGAGCAGCAGCAAGGTGGGTAACCGCGAGAAAAGAGGCGGCTCGCTTCTCACATCTGGCTGCAAAGCGGCAATGGTTCTTGAGTTTCAAGAATAAATTTTCGACCAAATGTCGTTCATTGTAAATACACCGGTCAATCTCTCTGGGGTGCTTTGCAATGATACGGCTGGGAATTACAACAATACCGCCACGTTTTTCAATCCAACGGACAAATTTGTCGCTATCGTAGCCTTTATCAGCAAGAATCAATTTACCTTGCAAGTTAAATGGTTCCAGCAAAGTTTGCGCAAGGCAGATATCATTCCGATTTCCACTGGAGAGAATAAATCGCAAAGGGTTCCCAAGGCCGTCAACCACAGCATGAACTTTCGTAGTCAGTCCACCCCGACTTCGTCCGGTTTCCTCTTCATGGAACCCTTTTTTAAACCACTGCCATGCTGGTGCACCTTTATTGCAGTGCTGTCCAGCATAGATAGGGAAACCGTTGAAAAACTGATTGACTATATTTAGTCGGGAAACGGATTCCCGGAACCAGAGAGGTTCCTATTGAAATACATTGGAATTTTTAAGGTTCTTTATCAGCAAGTGTTTGATGCACCAGATGATAAAGAACCTTTACTTACACGCCTATGTTGTTTTTGCACAATTGCAGCATCCGCTAAGGCCACCCCTAAAAGCAACGAAAACACAACATAAAAGACTTGTCCCAAAACAGTTTTGCTTTTTAAATGATGAATTGTCAAGTCAAGTGTGCCAGTTCGTGTAGAAAAAACCTGAATGGGAGATTTCCAGCCAAGACACTTTCTTGGCCTGTTGTTGATGAGAAAAAGACTGTGGGCTAAATGGGACTGTTTGACTTTGGCTAAATCGGTTTTCTTGGGATAGAATTCTCTAAGCAACCCGTTGGAGTTCTCGTTAGAACCCCGCTGCCACGAAGAATAGGGGTCGGTGAAATACAAGGTCAAACCCAGCTGTTCCTGAATACCTATACAGCAGGCGAACTCCTTGCCGCGGTCTGTGGTTCCGGTCTTAAAAGCACCTTTAGGCAGAATGTTGTAAAGAAAGGTATGGCGCACTTCATTTTACAATCTATCAAATATAAAAGTACACAGCTAAAAAAGCATAAGGAAAGCGAATAAAAAAAGGTATAATATATTCCACCATTATACCAATAAAAGCCCTCCACCGGTGAGTAAACAAATTGAATCATGGCTATAAGGATTATCCCCGAAATGATAATCCAGTCCCAAAAGTCGGCCCCCAAGTATTCCATTAAGAAAACCTTTAAAAACAACGCCGTTCCAATGGTTAAAGAAAATAGTAAAATAACAGATGTCCATATATACATATTTTCGCCAAAAACAGCGCGCTGTAACGCCATCAAAAAGACAGCCGAAAAAGTTCCTTGCCACGTTGTATGGACTCCTTGAACCTGCTGTACCGCAGCAGCTAATGTTTCGGCAAGCGAGTGTGTTTCTGTCCATATTTGCGCTGTATGTAAACCGTAAGAAAAATCGTCGGCACTGGGGTGATTATATCGCCCGATCAAAAGCAAAGGAATTAAAAGTAATACAAATATAGTAACTACTATACTCCCCGTCAACCGCTTAGATTTATCATTTTCTAATGTTAACCGATTCATTATGTACGTCCCTTCTGTACCCGGTTTTTTCATAAGTATACAGGCATCAAATCAATTTGATGCCTGTATATATTATCATAGCATATTATAATTAAGAAATACATCTTTCCTTTCGCTTATTTTCTCATAAAATTTCTTGCCTTATCTGTTTAAATCCCGCTCAATGCGCTTGAATCTGCTCACCCACTCTCTTCCCCAACGCCATCACCCCGAAGCAGTACCGTTCCCACCATGTCAGTGTAATCTGTAATGGGTCGCAATTACAGATTACATTGACATCTTGAATCTTGCTTTTATGCTTTATGCTCACCTGGATAATCTGGGGCTTTAAGTTATCCATAATGCCTTGCTTAAATTTGGGCAGTTACCACTGTGAAAGGCGTTTTTATCTGCTGCCAGTTCGTGCGGCAGACCGCTTTAGAGGACGGCGTCAATTTCCGCTTTGCGCATCACCTCGATATGATCTTCAGATACTAGGTAGGAATCCTTGCTGAGAAACATGTCAATAACATCGCTTCTTCGATGAACTTTCTTGTTAAACCGTTTCGGCATGTTAGTTGGAAAATTTCATGGATGTCCGGTTCTGAAAACACACGGGGTCAGTCAATTCTACAGAAACTCGATACCCTCTGGAAAACGCCTTTTGCATTGCCCCGACAGCCGTTCTACAAGTTCCCGGACTAGCTTGGCAGATGATGCCACCAAATCTTTTTCAGTTGCGCCGCGAAGGATTCTTTCTTCTACGGCACGTGAACCAGGAGATTCCGCAGAAAATGCACTTTTCAGCACTGCTAGAAAGCACCAGAAAAACTCTCACGAATGGCGGCATCAGACTATTGTCCGCATCGGAAACCGCCCGTAACGGTGGTTTTAGACCGTGATTCAAAAGACTTTGAAATAATTGCGAACGCCTCTCTTATAATTCGTCCAGCATTGGTTCTACCTCAAGAATATCCCTGTGTCCTTGCTCATTGACCCTTAGATAACTATTACTACCATCTATAAACAGGATCTTTCATGCAACACACCCGGCTACAAAATTTCTCTCCCTGTTTATTGGGCTTTTTATTCTCTCACTGACTCGACTGCGTGAAAGATTTCCATTTCTAAGCTACGGATCGGCTTCTCCATCTTCTGGAAGAATACGACCTAGATAAAAGCTTTCTGATAAACCTGAATCGGCGTCCCTCGCTACGTTTACGTTCCGTTATAAAAAACGAGAAACATCTCCGTTTTCAGAGCTTTGGAACTATCAGGTACATCGTCTCTATCTAGTGTCAAGTTTCTGGTCTGATAGCCACGGCGGTAATCACTACAGGATAATTGTGGACATTCTTTTTCACGCCGACAACACCAAGATATCTCTACTTCCATGAGACAAGTAGAACTCTATTCCAGCAAGGATAGCATAGGATCCGGTTCCATCCTGCAGTTCAGTAGCCATTTCGCCAAATCTGTGCTATTCTTTTCCTGAATCTTTAAGTTCCGCTGGTTTTTAATATCTAGACATTATTCATTTGATCAGAGCCCCTTGATTTTCCTATGCATTACGAAATTGCGAATTTTATTGTACTCTATCTTTCTTCCGAAATATGAAATCGCGTTTTTATATTTCTTCGCTGTTATTAATAATTCCTTTAAAAACAGTGAGAAATAGAATTTTAATATCAAGAAGAAACGTCCAATTTTCTATGTAATAAATATCACATTTTATCCGTTCTTCGATGGATGTATCTCCACGCCAACCATTTACCTGTGCCCAACCGGTAATTCCCGGTCGAACAAGATGTTTCAGCATATAAAGTGGTATTTCGTCCCTAAACTTGTCCACGAAGTAAGGGCGCTCCGGTCGAGGCCCTACTAGACTCATATCTCCCTTAAGAACGTTGATGAGTTGAGGAAGCTCATCAACACTGAACTTACGAATCAACGTGCCAAATTTCGTTCTTCGGTCATCATCTTTCGTTCCCCAGGTAGTCATATCCGAACCATCGCTTTCCATTTTCATGGAACGAAATTTATACATGTAGAACTTTTTTTTGCCTCTGCCAACCCGTTCCTGCTTATAAATAACCGATCCCGGAGACGTCAGCTTTACCCCAATCGCCGTGATGACCAAAATTGGAGAAAGCAAAATTAAAGCAGCCAAGGAAACAATACAATCAAACACCCTTTTTGCAAAACTATTGAGCATATTGTCTAAAGGAACCTTACGGATGTTAATCAGCGGCATGCCTTCCACATCATCAATATAAGGCTTTGCAGGAAGATATTTGGTATAAAAGGGAAGTAAATTAGATTTTACTCCAGCTTTTTCACAAATCTCAATTAAGCTTCCTAATTCAGAAAATTCATTCCATTCTAGCGAAATGATCACTTCATCAATACCTTTATTTTCTAGCAAAAGAGAGAGCATGGTAAAATCGCCTACATATTTTATTTTTCTACTGGAAACATCCCTTTTATCTGGACTAAGGTAGCCTACGAAATCATATCCCAATCCGCGATTAGATTGAACCTTATCATAAAATTCCGCCGACACTTCATTCCAACCGACAATAAGAAGATGCTTTAAATTATAGCCTTTTGCCCGCATGCGACGAAGAGACTTTCTTATGATAAAACGATTGATAATGGAAAGTGTTGTATTAACCATTCCAAAAATCAAGATTACCATACGCGATACATGTACTTCCTTTAGAAAAAACATTAGTACAAAAATAAAAATAATGCCAAAAAAATTGGCCTGAAAAACTTTACCTGTTTCCAAAAGAAATGACTTATGTCGAAAAGAATTATGAAGATCAAGATAATGATATAAAACGAAATAAATTGGGACTATATAAATCAATGCCTGAATGTAGTAATTTAGGCCAATATAGGATCCCTGGTAATTATGAAAATGGATAAAAAAAGCAAGAATCATAGAACCCGCACAAAGTACTGCGTCCATAATTGCAAAGATTATATTAAATAATTTCTGATTTTCTTTAATCATATTAATTCTCCAATAGAAATATTTTATGATCTTATTTGATTATAATTGTATAAGATTCGACCGAATAATACAACCCTTTCTTAATGACAGATTTCTGAAGATTAATCGCAGCGAAATCAAATGACCACCCCAACATAAGACAATTATTTTTGCTCTGCGTTATGATCTTCTCACCATATCACGTTCTATTTTCATTTTTATGGGTTTTCCCATACGAAAGGTGTAGTGGAAATGTCTCCAAACGAAAAAAAGGCACCAACAGAAACATCACAAGCAGTCAATTCCCTGCCCTCAGGCGGCGCTTTAACGGGCATACCTGAAAAAAACCGGCTCTTTATCCCCGTGCTTTTAGCGATTATAGCCATCCCCCTTCTTGTCCATCTCATCATCATTGATGTGAACCCCGACGAGGTCCCTTTGATCGGCCTCGCAACTTATGGTGATTTTTTCTCTCAGTCAAAAGCGTTTCTTCTTTTAATAGTGATCCTTCTCATTCTTGTGTTTGGCGTACTCTTTCGTAAAACATTGTTCCGAAAAACAGATCGGATTCCCCTTGTTTACCTGATTGCTAGCGGTGTATTCATATTATTCACCCTGCTCTCTGCTGTGTTTTCGGAATACCGGTCTATCGCATTCTGGGGAGTACATGACCGCGCAGAAGGCGCTGTTATCCTCTGCTGCTACATCATTCTGTTTCTATATTCTTTTTCCGCTTACCGAACAGAAAAGGATACCCGGCATTTGATTATCGCTCTTGGAATTGCGATTGTTATTTCGTCGGTCATTGGTCTTTTTCAGTACATTGGGCACGATCTTCTGTTTACTGACTTTGGTAAAGCCTTAGTGATTTCTCCTTGGGATTACGATAAAGTCACAAATTTAAGTTCCGCCTCTGAATCCGGTAGACTCTATGGTACTTTTTATCACTGGAATTATGCCGGTAGTTTTGCCGCAATTACTGTGCCAATCTTTTTAGTGCTTGCTTTAAACGCCAAGTCCCGGCGCTCCAGAATAGTGCTTGGGTGCGTCACACTGATGGCACTTTGGATTTTAATCGGCAGCACTTCCAGAGCAGGGTTGATCGGCGTTGCTGTTGCTTTTATTTTTGGACTGATTGTTTTTGCAAAGATTATTATAAAACATTGGAAAGCCTCTCTTTCCTGTGTTGCGATAGTTTTAGTAGCTATTATTGGGCTTAATATTACTAGTAATGGACAACTTTTCGCTCGTATTCCCACGCTTTTCTCAGATATAGTTAGTGTTTTCCAGAGCAGTGAGCAAAGCGATTATCTCTCAAAACTTCCTGTAAAAGACGTTTCAGCGCAAAATAATACCGCAGTGATTGTAACCCAAAATAATGATGTGTTGAAGGTTACTTTAAATAAAGACTCTTTCGTGTTTAAAGATGGAAACGGGCAGGATGTGGTAATGGAGCAAAAGGAGGGTGCTTACAGAACTGCCGATAAACGATTCCAAAAATTCAGCTTCAATCTTGTAGCAATGGGCTTAAAAAGCAATTCATTAGGTCTCTCTGTCAATATTGATAATCAACCTCAATTCTTTTTCCGTATCGGTTCTGGTCTCAATCTTCAGCTTACCAATTCCACTGGCACAGTCGACATCGATTCTCTTGAGTCGCCGCCCTCCGTTGGTTTTGCTGGTAAAGAGCGTATTGGCTCTGCTCGCGGTTATATCTGGTCTCGCTCTATTCCCATGATCCCGGATAACTTATTGCTTGGTTCTGGTCCAGACACTTTTGTACTGAATTTCCCGCAGAATGATCTGCTGGGTAAATATTGGGCATATGGTACTACAAATATGTTAGTGGATAAACCCCATAATCTTTATCTGCAAATATTGTTAGGAGAAGGCGGCATCGCTTTGTTGGCATTCCTGACAATTGTCCTCCTTTATTTATTCGACAGCATTCGTTTATATGCACTAAAGAGAACATACCGCCCGAATGAGATATTGGCCTCTGCAGTTTGCCTCGGCGTGGTAGGCTATTTGGGAGCTGGGCTGTTTAATGATTCTGTTGTTAGCGTTGCGCCTGTTTTTTGGATACTTCTTGGTGTCGGTATTGCATTGAATCTGAAAAATCGCAAATAGCAATTAAAAGATCTGTCCCAAAAATCTTAATTATTCTAATCTGTTTGATCAACACAGCGGCTGATCGAAATTAGAAATTGTATTATCTTTTTTCGAATCCGTGCAAGCTACGCGAGAACGGCAAACTGGCGGACATCGCTCCCACAATGCTCAAAATTCTCGGCCTGCCGCAGCCGGCTGAAATGACGGGTGAAAGCATTATTGTGGATTGATCCGGGTTCTGTTTTGAACACTGGAAATTTTCTTAAAAGAGATCAAAAGAAGCGATCATAACTCATCCACAGAAGTAAGTGGGTCATCCGCTTCATTTTTCGGAATTCATTGAACAGTATATCAAAGAACAGCAGGGGCACTCCAGAATGGAAGT
>OBZU01000110.1_pt1 | contig 51834 bp, 45 predicted proteins | sample 1495561 | NCBI WGS metagenome assembly OBZU01 (sample SAMEA2580250, study PRJEB22360) | human gut metagenome | biome: human gut; feature: human-associated habitat; material: faeces | place: Denmark | collected 2008/2010 | reverse complement strand
AAGGCTGTGGCCGATGCTCTTTATGATCTATCGCCGTTCAAAATGTCATTTGAAAACATCTCAAACAATCCCTCTTTCAATATTGGCGCCCGGCTGTTCCCGCTTTTTGCAAATCTGTATCTACCCTATGCTTTTCCGTACTACATGGATTACAGTCAATACGACTTATGTTTTTTCGTTATGTCAGTGTCGTGCCGCCCTCCAATAAAATAACATCGTGAACCATATCTTCTTTTGTCCGTTCTTTCTGTTCGATCTGATGGATCAGGGCGTTCACGATCGACTGCGAAATTGCGGCGTAGTTCTGGCACACCGTCGTCAGCCTGGGGTAAATAAGCTCCGCAATTTCTGTTCCGTCGTAGCCAACAATCTTCAGTTCCTGCGGTACGCGAATCCCACGCGACAACGCCGTATGCAAAACTCTGGCCGCGATGTAATCTTTGGCGAAAACACCGTCAATATCCAAAGCGGCCGAAAAAATCTTTTCTTCCACTTTGGCGTATTCCTCGCGTGAAAACTCCTTCTTTTTTAATTCGAAGGTCGTGCATTTCACACCGTTTTCCTCCATCAGCTTTTGAAACACTCTGTGGCGCACCTGCGAGTTTATTTTTACCCGGCGGTCACCCATAATCTGCACCACGTTTTTACACCCATTTTCAATCAGCTTTCGTGCAGCCAGCTCCCCGCCCATCCGATGATTGGAGGTAACATTCGGAATCTGACTGCCGAGCTTCATGTCGATCGATACAATTGGAAGCGCCACTTTCTGATACTCGGCGGTATCCAGCGCATGGCTGCCGATAATGATGCCGTCTACCTTGTTCTGGCGCAGCATCGCCAGGCATTCCCGTTCTTTGTTTGCCTTTTCAACCGTATTGCACAGCATCATTTTGTAGCCCCGGTTGTTCAGCTCCATCTCGATATATTTGGCCAGACGCGCAAAAAAGGGACGGCTGATGTCCGGTATGAGCAGCCCGATCATAAAGGTTCTTTGCAGATATAGATTTCGCGCAATCTGATTCGGACAATAATTCAGCTCCTCGATGGCCTGATTCACTCGTTGGTACATTCCTTGCGATATGTATCCGCGTTTATTGAGCACACGGGAAACCGTTGTTACCGATACGCCGGCCTTTTCGGCCACATCTTTAATCCCTGCCATAACGAACCTCAAGTCTCCTTTATCGTTGTCTTCCTCTTGCATGCAAGTTATTCAACCATACTATAATTCAGAACAGATAAACATGTCAACCGGTTGTCAATCAAATTTACACAAAAATACACTTGAAAAACATATCTCGTACTATTTTATCACTAAAAATGTGTTTGAGATTCCAAATAAGATTAAATATTGATTTGCCGCGGAAAAGCTCAATGGATTTCATCCTCATTGTCATTGCCGCTATTTACAACAAACTGCAGCCTTTGCTGTAAAAAAGCAGCCCCGAAAAGCATTTGAATACTTTTCGGGGCTGCTTATCTATTTTCAGGGGAACATCCTCCGGAATGAAAAAGTTTGATCTTCTGACCCACGATTTTTTCTATCTGTGGCCATTAGAACCGGTCAGAAGTTTTTACCTGCAGGCCAACGGGACAATGCTGTTGGGAAAACCTGTTTCGATGCTTTGATACAGCTCCTGTATTCTTGCATCGGTGCATTCCTCAAAATCGCGAAGCGGGAATTCGAGCTTCATGGCCTCGTACTTGCTGATGCAGTATTTGCGAAACGGCAGCAGCTCAAGCCGCTCCAGATTCGGATATCGGGCGGCCAGCTCCGCGATTTTCAGAATATGCGCTTCTCCATCGGTAAGGCCCGGAACCACAATATGCCGAATCCATAGCGGGGCCCCCAGCTCTTCCGTCTGCTGTAAAAACCGCAGAACCATATCCATATTTCCCCGGGCATAGCGAAGGTAATCCACATCTTTGGAGAATTTGAGGTCGCACAAAACGAGATCGGTGTGGAGCAGTACCGCCCGGGCTCCCTCCGGGTCGCCGATTCCAGCGGTATCCAGTGCCGTGTGGATTCCCTCGCGGTGCAGCCGGCGGAACAGCTCTGCAACAAATCCCCACTGCAGCAGCGGTTCCCCGCCCGAAACAGTCACCCCGCCGGATGCTGTCAAATACGTTTTGTATCGCAGCACCTTCTGCACCACTTCATCGACCGTGTATTCCGTGCCGCCGGTCAGGCTCCAGGTGTCTGGATTATGGCAATAGGCACAGCGAAGGGTACACCCCTGCAAAAAGATCACAAAGCGGAGGCCGGGGCCATCTACCGCGCCCAGACTTTGAAAGGAATGAATCCGCCCCGTCATTACATCGCCTCGTGAAAGGTACGAGAAATCACTTCGCGCTGCTGCTCCCGGGAAAGCTTGTGGAAATTCACGGCATAGCCGGAAACGCGGATGGTCAGGTTCGGGTATTGCTCCGGGTGCTCATAGGCATCCATCAATGTTTCGCGGTTTAATACATTGACATTGATATGATGCGCCTTCTGCAGGAAGTAGCCGTTCAGAATCGCGACCAGATTCCCGTGGCGCTCCTCATCGCTGTGACCCAGCGCCTGCGGGATGATTGAAAACGTGTTGGAAATTCCATCCTTGCAGATGTCGTAAGAAAGCTTTGCGACCGAGTTCAGGGATGCGAGCGCGCCATTTTTCTCACGGTTGTGCATGGGGTTCGCGCCGGGGGCAAACGGCTCGCCGGCTTTTCGCCCGTCCGGCGTTGCCCCGGTCTTTTTGCCGTATACCACGTTGGAGGTAATGGTCAGAATCGAAAGTGTGTGCTCGGCATTTCGGTAGGTCGGATTCTTCTGAAGCGCCTCAAAGAACAGCCGCACCTGCTCCTGCGCGATGGAATCGACGCGGTCGTCATCATTGCCGTAGGCCGGGTACTCCCCAACGGTTTCAAACTCCCTGATCAGCCCGCTATCGTCACGGATACACCTGACCTTCGCGTGCTTGATGGCGGAAAGGGAATCCGTCAGAACAGAGAGCCCGGCGATCCCGAACGCCATAAAGCGGTGTACATCAGTGTCGTGCAATGCCATCTGCGTTTTTTCATAGGCGTATTTGTCGTGCATGTAATGGATGATATTCATCGCGCTGACGTAGGTTTTCGCCAGCCAGTCGCGGTAAAAGGCCATGCTCTGCACAACCGTTTCGTAATCAAGGTATTCCCCTTCATACGGTGCTCTGGCCGGTGCGATTTGATTCCCGCTCTTCTCGTCGCGGCCGCCATTCAGGCTCATGAGCAGCAGCTTCGCCAGATTTGCCCGCGCGCCGAAGAACTGCATGTCCTTCCCCAGCCGCATTGCCGATACACAGCAGGCAATACCGTAGTCGTCGCCGAACTTCGGGCGCATAATATCGTCGTTTTCATACTGGATGGCATCTGTTTCGCAGGAAACCTTTGCCGCAAAGCGCTTGAACTCCTCCGGCAGACGGTCGGACCACAAAACGGTCAGATTCGGCTCAGCCGAAGAGCCGAGATTATACAGCGTGTGGAGGATGCGGAACGAGCTTTTGGTCACCAGCGTGCGGCCGTCCTCCCCCATGCCGCCGACCGACTCCGTGATCCACATCGGGTCGCCCGCAAACAGCTCGTTGTAATCCGGTGTACGCAGATGGCGCGCCATGCGAAGCTTCATCACAAAATCATCGAAAATTTCCTGCACCTGCTGCTCCGTGAGAAAGCCATTTGCGAGATCGCGTTCAAAATAAATATCGAGAAACGTGCTGACGCGCCCAAGGCTCATCGCCGCGCCGTTCTGCTCTTTGATCGAGCCGAGATAACCGAAATACAGCCACTGAACCGCTTCTCTGGCGTTTTCGGCTGGCCTTGAAAGATCGAAACCGTACAGGGCCGCCATGTCTTTTAAGTACCCCAGGAACGTGAGCTGCTGGTACAGCTCCTCGAGCTGGCGGATATGGTCGGCGTCCATCACACCCTCGCCGATTTTGGCTTTGTCCTTTTTCTTCTCCTCGATGAGCCGATCGACACCGTAGAGCGCGACTCTGCGGTAATCGCCGATGATGCGCCCTCTTCCGTATGCGTCCGGCAGACCGGTGATGATGCCGCAGTGCCGGGCCGCGCGAATCTCATCGGTGTAGGCGCGAAAAACGCCCTCGTTATGAGTGGTTCTGTACTGAAATTCCTTTTCCACCTCCGGAGAAAGCTGGTACCCGTAGGCCTCGCACGCCTTGCGCGTCATGTTCAGGCCGCCGAAGGGATTGACGCCCCGCCGCAGCGGGCGGTCGGTTTGCAGACCCACGATGATCTCCTGCTCCTTGTCCAGATAGCCGGGCTTGTAGCTGGTGAGCGAGGTAACGGTTCGCGTATCGATGTCGAGAACGCCGCCGAATTCCCGCTCCATCTCCAGCAGGTGATCCAGCTTTTTCATCAGTGCGTTTGTGCGGTCTGTGGCCGGGGCCAGGAATTCCGCTCCGCCCTCATAAGGCGTATAGTTTGTTTGAATAAAGTTCCGGACATCGATCTCCTTTTCCCAGTTTCCGCCGTGAAACCCCTGCCATGCCTGTTTCTTCATAAGCTCTCCTTTTGTTTCAAGGCATCCCGGCTTTTCCCCCGCCATTTTCAAAACAAAAAAGGGCGGCATTTGGTAAAAACCAAAATGCTGCCCAGACGGTCGGCTGAAGATACAGCTTTTATTCCCCTGTGGTGTCATCTCCACATTACCCGTCAGTCATAAAAGCCTGTTCAATTGTGATTTCATTATAAAAGACTCAGACTGCATCTGTCAACAGAAAGAAAATATTTTGCGGGATGCACAAAGGATTCTAAAAAGCACTCTCTGCTTTTTCTGTTTTTTACAGGGGAATAAAATTGAGAAGACGGACAAAAGGCAGAATCGACCTCGCTTTTGGCCGCCCATAAATCTTACCTATAGGATTACCCTATATCTACAAATAAATTAAATGAGTTACCCTATGCACGCTTTTTGATGGTACTATAATAACAACACAAAAGAAAGGCGTGTAATCATATATGAAAACATCGGTTATTGGTTACCCCAGGGTCGGAACTTTAAGGGAACTCAAATTTGCAACCGAAAAATACTTTAAGCAGGCAATAGCGGCAGAAGATTTATTTGCGGCAGCGGCAGAGCTGCGCAAAGCACATTGGCAAAAGCAATCCGAAAACGCGATAGACTATATTTCCAGCAATGACTTTTCGTTTTATGACACGATGCTGGATACGGCCGTGCTCCTGAATGCCGTTCCCGAGCGCTACCGTGCCCTGGGGCTTTCGCCCCTCGACGAGTATTTCGCAATGGCCAGAGGCTACCAGGGAAAAAACGGGGACGTGAAAGCGCTCGCGATGAAAAAATGGTTCAATACGAACTATCATTATCTGGTTCCGGAGATAGACGAGGATACCGAGATCAAGCTCGCCGGAACAAAACCGTTCGACGAGTATGCCGAGGCCAAAAAGGCAGGTGTAGAAACGAAGCCCGCCATCATCGGGGCGTTCACTTTCCTGAAACTCGCGCGCTGCACAGGCACAAAGAAGCCCGAGGATTACCTTGACAGCATTGCGGGCGCTTACGGCAAAATACTGAACCGTTTCAACTCACTTGGAACCGCCTGGGTACAATTTGACGAGCCGTATCTGGTGACGGATCTGTCCGCCGAGGATCGGGAGTTGTTTCTCGCACTGTACCGCAGGATTCTCTCCGCCAAAGGCCAAGTCAAGGTACTTCTGCAGACTTACTTCGGCGATATCAGAGACTGCTACAATGACGCTGCCTCTCTTGCATTTGACGGAATCGGTCTGGATTTGATCGAAGGAAAAAAGTCTTTGGAGCTGGTGGAGACAAACGGGTTCCCGAAAGACAAAATCCTCTTTGCCGGCATTGTCAACGGCAAGAACATCTGGAAAAACAACTATGCGCAAACGTACGAGATCATCGGCAAACTGCAAAAACACTGCGGGGAAATCGTGCTGTCCACCTCCTGCTCTTTGCTGCATGTTCCCTATACGCTGCGGAATGAAACGAAGCTGTCGGAAGAGCATCGAAATTACTTTGCATTTGCGGAAGAAAAGCTGGCCGAACTGCGCGGGCTGAAAGCGATCCTTTCCGATAAGGCTCCCGAAACCCACGCCGAATACCTGGAAAACAAAAGCCTGTTTGCTGGGGACAGGACGGCCGCCAACCCGACCGTTCAGAATAAAGTTCACGCACTGTCCGAACAGGATTTTATCAGAGAGCCTTCTTTTTACGAGCGTGAAAAAATCCAAAAAAAAGAATTTGGACTCCCGCTGCTCCCGACGACCACCATTGGCTCTTTTCCGCAGACGGCGGAAGTAAAGGCCAACCGAACCAACCTGAAAAGCGGTAAAATTTCGCTGGAGCAGTACCGGACCTTCAACCGGGAGAAAATCGCCGAATGCGTCGCCCTGCAGGAGAAAATCGGGCTGGATGTTCTGGTTCACGGCGAATTTGAGCGCAACGATATGGTTGAGTATTTCGGCGAATGCCTGGACGGCTTTCTCTTTACGGAAAAGGCTTGGGTACAATCTTACGGCACACGGTGCGTCAAGCCGCCGATCATCTGGGGGGATGTTTCCCGCGGAAAGCCGATCACGGTGGAATGGTCGGTCTATGCTCAGTCACTGACCGCAAAGCCGATGAAGGGCATGCTGACAGGCCCCGTAACCATTTTGAACTGGTCGTTCCCGCGCGAGGATATCTCACTCAAGGAATGCGCCTATCAGATCGGCCTCGCGATCCGCGAAGAGGTGCTCGATCTGGAAGCGAACCACATCCGTGTGATTCAGGTAGACGAAGCGGCGCTGCGCGAGAAACTGCCCTTGCGGAAATCTGACTGGCGGGCGGATTATCTCGACTGGGCGATCCCCGCATTCCGGCTTGTTCACAGCGGCGTAAAACCGGAAACTCAAATCCACACGCATATGTGCTACAGCGAATTTGCGGACATCATTCGGGACATTGACGCCATGGACGCCGACGCGATCACCTTTGAGGCCTCGCGTTCTGATCTGACCATTCTGAACGTCCTCAAAGAAAACGGCTTTCGCACGGAGGTTGGCCCCGGCGTATATGACATCCATTCGCCGAGAGTTCCGTCTGTGGAAGAAATCAAGGCCGCGCTCTATAAAATGCTTGGCAGCATCCCCAAAGAGAAGCTATGGGTGAATCCCGACTGCGGGCTGAAAACAAGAAGCAATACCGAAACCATACCGAGTCTTGAGCATCTGGTTCAGGCAGCAAAGGAAGTACGCGATGAGAACAGCTGATTTATTTAAAAAGAAGCAGGTGCTGTCTTTGGAGGTGTTCCCCCCAAAACGCACCTCTTCCGAAGATACGATATTCAATACGCTGGAAGAGCTGAAATGGCTGCACCCGGACTTTATCAGCGTCACCTACGGCGCGGGCGGAAGCGCTAACAACAGCAAAACACTTGAGATCGCTTCTTTCATCAAGACGAATTATGCTGTCGAAAGCGTCGCCCACCTGCCGTGCATCAATTTTTCAAAAGAAGAGCTCTTGCTTCTGCTGAATCGCCTGAAAGAACAGGGAATCGAGAATATTCTGGCCCTCCGGGGCGACATCAGCCCGGAGCATCCGCCCTGCACGGATTTTTCCCACGCGGATGATCTGATCGCCTTTATCAAGGAACACGCGGATTTTAATATTATCGGCGCCTGCTACCCCGAAGGGCATGTAGAGAGCAAAAGCACGCTGGAGGATATCCATTATTTGAAGCGCAAGGTAGACGCGGGCACCGATCATTTGATCACGCAGCTTTTTCTGGACAACGATTATTTCTATGCATTCCGTGAACGCACCGCGCTCGCGGGGATCAATGTTCCGATCGAAGCCGGGATCATGCCCGTTGTGAACAAAAAGCAGATTGAGCGAATGGTATCTTTGTGCGGCGTTCAACTGCCGAAAAAATTCGTAAAGATGATGGAACGCTATGAGCATGACCCAATCGCCATGCGGGACGCCGGGATCGCCTACGCGATCAACCAGATTGTGGATCTGCTCGCACAAGGCGTGGACGGCATTCACCTGTACACCATGAACAATCCGTATATTGCGCGTAAAATCTACGAAGCGGTTTTCCGCCTGCTCGCGGCATAAACAAAAAGCTGCACCACAACAGTTGTGGTGCAGCTTTTTAAACCGGATTTCCTTTTTATTCCCACTCAATTGTGGCCGGGGGCTTGCTGGTGATATCGTACACGATGCGGTTGACGCCGCTCACCTCGTTGATGATACGGTTCGAAACCTTCGCCAGAACATCGTATGGGATTCTGGCCCAGTCTGCCGTCATAAAGTCGGTGGTAGTCACGCCGCGCAGCGCAACGGTAAAATCGTAGGTGCGGCCGTCGCCCATGACGCCGACGCTCTGAATGCCGGTGAGCACTGCAAAGTACTGATTGATCTGTCTGTCGAGGCCGGCAGCGGCAATTTCCTCACGGAAGATCGCGTCAGCGTCGCGCAGAAGGTCCAGCTTGTCCTTCGTGATGTCGCCCAGCACACGGATCGCAAGGCCCGGGCCCGGGAACGGCTGGCGGAATACAAGGAACTCGGGGATGTCCAGCTCCAGACCAACACGGCGAACCTCGTCCTTAAACAGGTCGCGCAGGGGCTCAACAAGACCGGTAAAGCCGATATCCTCCGGCAGGCCGCCCACATTATGGTGACTCTTGATGACCGCCGCTTCGCCCACACCGCTTTCGACCACGTCCGGGTAAATCGTACCCTGGCACAGATAATCCATATGGCCGAGTTTCTTGGCTTCTTCCTCAAAAACACGGATGAACTCTTCGCCGATGATCTTGCGCTTCGCCTCCGGCTCAGATACCCCAGCCAAGCGCGACAGGAAACGCTCCTGCGCGTTGACGCGGATCAGGTTCATGTCGAACTGCTCGCGGAACACCTGCTCCACCTGATCGCCCTCGTCCTTGCGCAGCAGACCGTGATCGACAAAGATGCAGGTCAGATTCTTGCCGATGGCCTTGTGCACCAGCACCGCGGCCACGGAGGAATCCACGCCGCCGGAGAGCGCGCAAAGCACCTTCTTATCGCCGACGCGCTCCTTAATCTGGCGGATGGTTTCCGCCGCAAAGGCGTCCATCCTCCAGTCGCCGGAGCAGCCGCAGACACGGTACAAAAAGTTTCTCAGGTACTCATTGCCCTGCACGGTATGCTCCACCTCGGGATGAAACTGCACGCCGTACAGACGCTCCTCCGCGTTGTCCATTGCCGCCACAGGGCAGGCACGGCTGTGAGCGCGCGCCGTGAACCCTTCGGGCAGTGCAACGATTTTGTCGGTATGGCTCATCCAACAGACACTGGTTTGCTCCACACCGTGAAACAGCTCGGAGGAAAGATCAAACTCCACCGGTGTTTTTCCGTACTCTTTCACATTAGAAGGCTCTACCTTGCCACCCAGCTTATAAGCCATCAGCTGTGCGCCGTAGCAAATTCCCAAAATCGGAATCCCGAGCTCGAAAATTTCTTTTTCACAGCCGGGTGCTCCGGGAGCATAGGCACTATTGGGGCCGCCGGTAAAAATAATTCCCTTATAGCCTGCCTTCTGAATCTCCTCAATCGGCGTCTTGTACGATTTGATTTCGCAGTACACATTCAGGTCGCGCACACGGCGCGCGATCAGCTGACTGTACTGTCCGCCGAAATCCAAAATTAAAACAGCCTCGTTATGAATCGTCATAAAACTCCCCTATTCCTCAGTTATTCCACAGTCACGGATTTCGCCAGATTGCGCGGCTTATCAATATCGCAGCCCTTCATGGACGCCACATAGTACGCGAACAGCTGCAGCGGGATCACCGCGAGAGACGGCCGCATGATCTCGCAGGCCGTCGGCACCGAGAACAGGAAATCCATGTCCTTGCCGATCTCCTGCGCGTTGTCTTCGGTGGTCAGGCCCAGCACCAGCGCGCCGCGGCTTCTCACCTCGATCACGTTGCTCATCATTTTCTCGAGCAGCTGCTGATGAGTGGCGATCGCCACAACCAGCGTTCCCTCCTCCATCAGAGAGATCGTTCCATGCTTCAGCTCGCCGGCGGCGTAAGCTTCGGAATGGATATAAGAAATTTCCTTCAGCTTCAAAGAGCCTTCCAGAGAAATGGCGTAATCCAGATTGCGGCCGATGAAGAAAATATCCTTCGCGCTGAAATGCTTCGACGCAAAATACTGAATATCCTCTTTGTTTTCTAACGTTTTCTCCACCTTATCCGGCAGCTCCTGCAGCTCTTTGACGTAGTCTGTGTACTCTTCCGGCGTCAGGCGGCCAAGCAGATCCGCCATATAAATCGCCAGCAGATAGACAACCGCCAGCTGCGTGCTGTATGCCTTTGTCGTCGCTACCGCGATTTCGGGGCCTGCCCAGGTATACAGAACATCGTCGGAATCGTTGGCAATGGAGCTGCCCACCACGTTCACGATCGAAATGACGCGTGCGCCAAGGCGTTTGGCCTCGCGGAGAGCCGCCAGCGTATCCGCTGTTTCGCCGGACTGGCTGATGACTATCACCAGGGAGTTGTTGTCGAGAATCGGGTGGCGGTAACGGAATTCGGAGGCAACATCCACTTCCACAGGGATGCGGGTCAGCTTTTCGATCACATATTTCGCGACCACACCCACATGGTACGCAGAACCGCAGGCCACGATGCTGATGCGGTTGAACTTCTGGAGCTGCTCCGCCGTGAGAGTCACGTTGTCGAGCACGATGCGGCCATCCTTGATGCGGGGAGAAATCGTGTCGCGCAGCGCTTTCGGCTGCTCCATGATTTCCTTGAACATAAAATGCTCATAGCCGCCTTTTTCCGCAACAGAAAGATCCCAGTCAATATGAACCAGTTCTTTTTCAATGGGTTCTTTTTCCAAATTGCAAATCTGCACGCTGTCGCGGGTCAGCTGAACAATCTCGTTGTCCTTCAAGCGATAAAAATCGCGGGTGCGGTTGAGGATGGAAGGAATGTCGGAGGCAACATAATTCTCGTGCTCACCAAGGCCAACCACCAGCGGGCTGTCTTTGCGAACCGCATACAGCTTATCGGGGTCATCCACACACAACATGCCAAGCGCGTAAGAGCCCTGCAGGCGCGAAATCACGCGAATGAATGCATCTAGAATGTCGCCGTCGTAATAATATTCCAGTAGCTGAGCCACAACCTCGGTATCTGTTTCCGATACGAAGCTGACGCCCTTTTTGAGGAGCTTCTCTTTGATTTCCTGATAATTTTCGATGATGCCGTTATGCACCACCGCGAATTTTCCGGAATTGCTCACCTGCGGATGGGAATTGATATCTGAGGGCTTGCCGTGGGTCGCCCAGCGGGTATGGCCAATGCCAACCGTTCCCTGCAGCGATTTTCCGCCGTCCACCAGATCACTGAGCACCTGCAAACGTCCCTTGCTTTTCACAACGCGCAGCGCATCCCCTGTATATACTGCCATTCCTGCGGAATCATACCCGCGGTATTCCAGCTTTTCCAAACCGTTTAACAAAATGGGCGCCGCCTGATCACCGCCGATGTAACCAACGATTCCACACATGATAAATGCCACCTTTCTTTCCCTGTCATAGTATGAATACAATTTCAAAAGGCTGTTGATTTCTTCCTCCGCCTTTGGCGGAGGAAGAAACTGCCGTTTTCACGCAAAATCACTTTTAGATGAATGCGCCATAAAGGAATTAAAAATAGGAAGAAGCGCCAACCGTTTTTTCAAGTTGACGCTTTTTTGCGTAATTTCCCTAGCAGAATATGATTGTCGATTACCGATAGATAATATCACTGCGGGAAGGTCCGTTCGACACGATTTTCACCGGAACACCGATCTGCTCCTCCGCAAACTCAATGTAGCGGCGCGCGTTTTCGGGAAGATCTTCGTAGCGGGTGATGCCGCGCAGATCGCAGCACCAGCCGGGCATCGTCTTCAGCACCGGCTTGCACCGCCGCAGCTGAGAGGCCGGCGGGAAATAATCGATCTGCTTGCCGTCGAGCTCATACGCCACGCAAACGGGAATCTCTTTGAGATAGCCGAGCACGTCGATCACGGTCAGCGCCACGCTGGTAGCGCCCTGCACCGCGCAGCCGTAACGGGAAGCCACAAGATCAAGCCAGCCCATTCTGCGGGGACGGCCCGTTGTGGCGCCGTACTCGCCGCCGTCGCCGCCGCGGCGGCGCAACTCATCGGCTTCTTCGCCGAAGATTTCGCTGACAAACTCGCCCGCACCCACGGCACTGGAATACGCCTTTACCACGGCGATGATCTCTTTGATCTCATACGGCGGCACACCGGCGCCGACAGCGCCGTAACCGGCCAGTGTGGAGGAAGAGGTCACCATGGGGTAAATGCCGAAATCCGGGTCCTTCAGTGCGCCAAGCTGGCCTTCGAGCAAAATGGTTTTGCCCTCCTTGACCGCCTGATGCAGGAACGTGAAGGTGTCTGCCACATAGGGCTCGATCATCTGACGGTATTCCATCAGCTTTTCGTAAACGGCGTCCACCGTCAGCGGCTCTTTGTGGTACAGGTGCTGATACAGCGAGTTTTTCACATCCAGAACCTGCTGAATCTTCTCTTTGAGCTGAGACTCGTCGTCATACAGCTCGCTGACCTGGAAGCCGATCTTCGCGTATTTATCCGAATAAAACGGTGCGATGCCGGATTTGGTGGAACCAAAGGACTTGGAGGACAAACGCGCTTCCTCCATCGCATCCATTTCAACATGGTAAGGCATCACGATCTGCACACGGTCAGAAACCATCAGCTTCGGCTCCGGAACTCCGCGCTGCCGCAGGGAATCCATCTCCTTGATGAGGTTTTCCACACTCAGCGCAACGCCATTGCCGATGATGTTGGTCGTGTGATCGTAAAATACGCCCGAGGGGAGTTGGTGCAGCGCGAACTTGCCATATTCGTTGATAATGGTATGGCCCGCATTGCTGCCGCCTTGGTACCGGATCACGATGTCGGACTGCGCCGCCATGACGTCGGTAATTTTCCCTTTTCCTTCATCGCCCCAATTGGCGCCTACTATCGCTTTTACCATTAGTACTGCTCACTCTCCGCCGGTGCCGCACCAGCCAATTTTTTCCACCGCCCGCGGCTTTTCATTTGGCGGCGGATCAATTTGTATTCTTATACCACAGGCGCAAAGCGCCATTACGGCATTTTTTAAAATTGCACATCAAAACACTCGTCATTATCATACCACAAAACACCCCAAAAGCCTACGATTTTCTTTGGAATGCCCGCGGATTTTACGTTTTGTTTACAAATTAATTTCCGCTTTTTTCATTTCTATGGAATCATATTCCTTCAAAACGGAATTTACCACTCCGCTCACAAATTCCTGGGTTTGTACCGCAGCACAGCCCGTATACTGCGACGGGTCTACCAGGCCGGACAGCTCCTCGCGCGTGACGCCGAACACCGGGTCCGCCGCGATGCGGTCCAGCAGGTCGTTTTCGCCGCCCTGCTCCTTGATGACCTTGGCCGCTTCCATGGAATGCACGCGAATTTGCTCGTGAAGCTGCTGGCGATCCGCCCCGCGCTTAACCGCGTCCATCATGATGTTCTCGGTGGCCATAAAGGGCAGCTCGCGCAGCAGGTGCTGCTCGATCACCTTGGGGTACACCACAAGGCCGTCGGCCACGTTGCTGTACAGATCAAGGATGCCGTCGACCGCCAGAAACGCTTCGGGAACACTCAGGCGCTTGTTCGCGGAATCGTCGAGTGTGCGCTCGAACCACTGGGTGGCGGTTGTGATGGCGGGGTTCAGGCTGTCGACGATCACATAGCGCGCCAGAGACGCAATGCGCTCGCTGCGCATCGGGTTGCGCTTGTACGCCATGGCGGAGGAACCGATCTGCCCCTTCTCAAAGGGCTCCTCGATCTCCTTCATATGCTGCAGAAGGCGGATGTCGTTCGAGAACTTGGTCGCGCTCTGCGCGATCCCGCTCAGAATAGACAGAATCTGGCTGTCGAGCTTTCTGGAATACGTCTGGCCGGAAACGGCAAAGCAGGAGGAATACCCCATCTTCTCCGCGATCTTGCGGTCGAGCGCCTTTACGCGCTCATAATCGCCGTCAAACAGCTCCAAAAAGCTGGCCTGCGTACCGGTCGTCCCCTTCGAGCCGAGCAGCTTTGCCTTGCCGAGCTGGTATTCAACGTCCTCAAGGTCCATCAGAAGATCCTGAATCCAGAGCGTGGCGCGCTTGCCGACAGTGGTGGGCTGCGCGGGCTGATAATGCGTAAACGCCAGAGTCGGCAGGTCTTTGTACTCCACCGCGAAATGCGACAGAATGCGGATGACGCCGACAAGCTTGTCGCGCAGCAGGCGCAGAGCTTCCGTCATGACGATAATATCGGTATTGTCCCCTACATAGCAGGAGGTTGCCCCCAGATGGATGATCGGGCGCGCCTTCGGGCACTGCTCGCCATAGGCATACACATGGGCCATCACGTCGTGGCGCACGATCTTCTCGCGCTCCCCGGCGACATCGTAATTGATGTCGTCGGCAAAACGGCGCATTTCATCGATCTGCTCCTGCGTAATGGGCAGGCCCAGCTCCATTTCCGACTCCGCCAGGGCGATCCAAAGGCGGCGCCAGGTACGGAACTTTTTGTCCGGCGAAAATAAAAACTTCATTTCGGCGCTGGCGTACCGCGCCGAAAGAGGGGATTCGTACGTATTTTTCAATGCTGCAACCTCCAAGCGTATTTCGGGGAATCTTTTCAAATCATTTCACTTTCAAAGGTCATTGGTTTTCCCGCTTGCGGCGGGAGAAGAAATTGCCGCTTCCCGTAAAGTCACTTTGAAAGCAAATGGATCATATTACAGGCGCTGAATCGGCATACAGTAGTTTTGCGGCCTGTGCTCAATCATTTCCTGCGGGATTTCAGTCGGGTAATTCCCGGAGAAGCACGCGTCACAGTAGCCGGAACACTTGCCCTTCAGCATACCGGGCAGGCTGTCCAGCGATAAGAACGCCAGAGAATCTGCAAAATTCATCTCGGCGATCTCTTCCACGGTGTGCTGAACGGCAATCAGCTCATCCTTGGTGGGAATGTCTGTTCCGTAGTAGCAGGGCCACAGAAACGGCGGCGAGCTGATGCGCAGATGAACCTCTTTCGCGCCGGCATCTTTCAGCATCGATACAATGCGTCCGCTGGTCGTGCCGCGCACAATGGAATCATCGAGCAGAACAACACGCTTGCCGCGCACCTCGCTCTCCAGCGCGTTGAGCTTGATGCGCACGCTGCGCTCGCGCTCAGACTGCGTGGGCTTGATGAAGGTGCGGCCGATGTAGGAGTTCTTGACAATTCCCTTCTGGTACGGGATGCCGGATTCCTCGCTGTACCCAATGGCGGCGTCAATGCCGGATTCCGGCACGCCGATGACCACGTCGGCCTCCACGGGGCTTTGGCGCGCCAGCAGGCGGCCCGCCTCTTTGCGGGACTCGTACACGCCGAGCCCGTCGATTTTGCTGTCGGTACGGGCAAAGTAAATATATTCGAACACGCACAGCGAGCGCTGGGCCGGAACCTTATTGTACAGGTATTTCAGCCCGCTGGGGCCCGCGGCGATCAGCTCGCCCGGCTCCACGTCGCGCACAAATTGCGCGCCCGCCGCGTCGAGAGCGCAGCTTTCGGATGCAAATACAATATCCTCGCCAATCTTGCCCATGCAAAGCGGACGGAACCCGTTGGGGTCGCGCACCGCGATCAGCTTCTGGGGGCTCATGACCAGAAGAGAGAACGAACCCTCGATCTTCTGCATGGCGCGGAACACGGCCTCCTCAATGGAGGCCGCGCCGATCCGCTCCCGGGCAATCATGTAGGCGATTACCTCGGAATCGATCGTGGTTTGAAAAATACAGCCGTTTCGCTCCAGTTCACGGCGCAGCTCGTGGGCGTTGGTCAGGTTGCCGTTGTGGGCGATCGCCAGCGTTCCCTTGATATAGCGCATGACGAGCGGCTGGGCGTTTTCACGCACACTGTCGCCCGAGGTGGAGTACCGCACGTGAGAAAGGGCGATTTGCCCGTTCAGCCGATTCAGAATCGAGTCGCTGAACACTTCGGACACCAAGCCCATGTCTTTGGAATAAGAAATCACCCCGCGGTCGTTCACCGCGATGCCGCAGCTCTCCTGCCCCCGGTGCTGCAGCGCCAGAAGGCCGTTATAGCACGCGTAGGCCGGCGGAATTTCTTTTCCCTCTTTGCTGTAAATCCCGAATACCCCGCATTCCTCGCGAGGCTTCCAGGAGGACTCTTCAAAATCCGTCAACGAATTCAACTCCTCATCGTCTTGACACAAGTATTGAAAGCCATTACAGGCCAATGCGCTTCATCACTTCGGCATAAGCCTCTTCCACACCGCCAAGGTCACGGCGGAAACGGTCTTTGTCGAGTTTTTCATGGGTGTGGATATCCCAAAAGCGGCAGGTATCGGGGGAAATCTCGTCAGCCAGAATGATCTTGCCGTCGCAGCGGCCGAACTCAAGCTTGAAATCGATCAGCTCAATATTCACCGAGCGGAAAAATTCGCACATCAGTTCATTGATGCGCAGCGCCATCTTGCTGATGACATCGATCTCTTCCTTCGTTGCGAAATCAGCGGCAAGAATGTGGTATTCGTTCACCATCGGGTCGCCGAGCTCGTCGTTCTTATAACAGAATTCCAGCACCGGAGTGCGCATGGGGGTGCCTTCCTCCAGGCCAAGGCGCTTCGCCAGACTGCCGGCCGCCTTATTGCGGACGATCACCTCAAGCGGAACAATCTCTACCTTTTTGACCAGCGTTTCGCGGTCGCTCAGCTCTTTGACAAAGTGAGTGGGGATGCCGTCTTTCTCCAGCATTTGGAACATGAAATTGGACATACGGTTATTGACAACACCCTTGCCCACAATGGTTCCCTTTTTCAGGCCATTGAATGCGGTGGCATCGTCCTTATAATCTACAATGTAGCAAGCAGGATCCTCGGTAGCGTAAACTTTCTTTGCTTTTCCCTCGTACAGTAAATTTCCTTTTTGCATGATTCTTTCCCCCTGTTTTTGTTTCCATCGGCGGGCCTTTCTTCTGCCATAATGCCACTGTAAAAAGCTGTTGATTTCTTCCCCGGCTTTGGCAGGGGAAGAAATCGTCATTTTCATGCAGCTTATTTTTAGTGAATGGACTGTAAAAGGTCCGCACAGATTCGATGCGGCAGATTCGCGGGCAGTCTGCCCGCGGGCAATTTATGAAGAACCTCACGCCGTTATCGGCAGGGTTTTCAGGCGTAACTGGACACTGCCGATAACGGCTGAGAGAGCCTTGAAACTCGAAGCGGGATAATAACCCGCAGCTTCTGGAAAAAATGCTTTGAATTCTCGTTATAAAAACACGAGGAAGGACGAAACCTTCGTGATATCCACAACAGAAAGGTTCGTATCCTCTACGTGCTGCACGCAGCGCAGGAATGCGTTTGCGGTGTCGAGCGAGGTCAGGCACGGAATGCCGGCCTCTACCGTGTTGCGGCGGATCAAAAATCCGTCTCGGCGGTGTTCGGCGCCCTTGGAGGGCGTGTTGATGACAAGATCGATGGTGCCGGAGAGGATCACATCCAGAATATCGGGCGCGTCGCCGCCCACCTTGTTCAGGCGGACATTCGGGATGCCGTTCTCTTTGAGATAGTTGGAGGTTCCCTCGGTGGAATAGATGGTCCAGCCAAGGTCACACAGCCCCTTGGCAATGGGCAGCGCCTCTTCCTTATCCTGATCCTTTACGGTGATGATCACATTACCGTTGGTCAGAAGGTGCATGCCCGCACCCTGGAACGCCTTGATCATGGCTTCCTCAAAGCTTCTGGCGATGCCGAGCACCTCGCCGGTGGATTTCATTTCCGGCCCAAGGTTGACGTCTGCGCCGTACAGCTTTTCAAACGAGAACACCGGCATCTTGATGGCGATGAGCGCCTTGTTCGGCTGCAGGCCATACTGGTAGCCCATCTGCGGCAATGTTTCGCCGAAGAAGGTGCGCACCGCAAGGTGAACGATCGGGATGTCCGTAATCTTGCTGATATACGGCACCGTTCTGGAGGAACGGGGATTCGCCTCGATGATATACACCTGCTCATCCTTGACGATGAACTGGATATTCAAAAGGCCCTTGACTCTCAGTGCAAGCGCAAGCTTTCTGGTGTAGTCCACAATCGTGTCCTCCACCTGCTTTGAAAGGCTCTGCGCCGGGTAGACCGAGATGCTGTCGCCGGAGTGAACGCCCGCACGCTCCACATGCTGCATGATGCCGGGGATGAGGGTGTCGACGCCGTCGCAGACCGCGTCGACCTCTACCTCGGTGCCCATCAGGTACTTGTCCACCAGAATGGGGTGCTCCTGCGCGATGGTATTGATAATCCCGATCTGCTCGCGAATGTCGTTGTCGTTGTAGGCAATGTCCATACCCTGGCCGCCCAAAACGTAGGAGGGGCGCACCAGCACCGGGTAGCCCAGCTCGTGAGCCGCCTGTAAGGCCTCTTCACAGGTAAACACCATGCGGCCCGCGGCATGTGGAATCCCGCACTTTGCCAGAATCGCATCGAAGCGCTCGCGGTCCTCCGCCTCGTCGATGCTGTCAAAGCTGGTACCGAGCAGCGGAATACCCATTTTCTCAATGGCGCCTGCCAGCTTGATGGCGGTCTGGCCGCCGAACTGTACCACAGCTCCGTCGGGTTTTTCTAGTTCTACAATATGCCAAACGTCCTCTGGAGTCAAGGGTTCGAAGTACAGTTTATCGGCAATATCAAAATCTGTGCTGACGGTTTCGGGGTTATTGTTCACAATAATGGTCTCGAAGCCCAGCTTTTTCAGCGCCCACACACTGTGAACGGAGCAGAAGTCGAACTCGATGCCCTGACCGATGCGGATGGGGCCGGAACCGATAACCATAATCTTTTTGCGGCCGCTTTCGTGGCGCGATTCATTCTCGTCGCCGTAGCTCGAATAGTAGTAAGGTGTTTCGGCCTCGAACTCCGCGGCGCAGGTATCGACCATCTTATAAACGGGGCGGATGGCCCATTTCTCTTTCAGCCCGCGAATTTCCTCGATGCTGATGCTGGAGAATTTCGCGACGGTTTCATCTAAAAAGCCGAACGACTTGGCTTTGAGCAGCAGCTCTTTGCTCATCGGCTCGTTGGCAAGGCGCTTTTCCACCGCGATGATGGACTGAAGCTTCTGCAAAAACCAGCGGTCGATCTTCGTGACGCTGTGGATTTTCTCCATCGCAAAGCCGCGGCGCAGCGCTTCCGCCACCGCGAACAGACGGCGGTCATCCACCGCGTGGATACGCTCGGAAACATCCAGATCCGAAAGGCCGTCGAGCTCCGCGTCGGTCAGATCATACATGTTCTGCTCCAGGCAGCGGATGGATTTCATCAGGGCCGCCTCAAAGGTGGGGGCGATACCCATGACTTCGCCGGTCGCCTTCATCTGGGTGCCGAGGCTGCGGCGGGCGTGGACGAATTTATCAAACGGCCACTTCGGGATTTTCACGACGCAGTAGTCGAGCGTCGGCTCAAAGCAGGCGTAGGTTTTTTTCGTGATCGCGTTCTGAATCTCGTCGAGCGTATAGCCCAGCGCGATTTTGGAAGCGACCTTCGCGATCGGGTAGCCCGTCGCTTTCGAAGCCAGCGCAGAGGAACGGCTGACGCGGGGGTTTACCTCGATGACGCAGTATTCAAAGCTTTCGGGATTCAGCGCAAACTGTACGTTGCAGCCGCCCTCCACTTTCAGCTCGTTGATGATTGCGATCGACGCGCTGCGCAGCATCTGGATTTCCTTATCCGCCAGCGTCTGGCAGGGCGCGACGACGATGGAGTCGCCGGTGTGAACGCCGACGGGGTCGAAGTTTTCCATATTGCAGACGGTGATGCAGTTGCCGTTGCCGTCGCGGATGACCTCGTATTCGATTTCCTTCCAGCCGGAGATGCAGCGCTCGATGAGCACCTGATTCACACGGCTGCGATGCAGGCCCATGGAAGCGATCGCGTGGAGCTGCTCCTCTGTATAGGCGATGCCGCCGCCGCTGCCGCCGAGCGTATACGCGGGACGCACCACCACAGGGTAGCCGATGCGCTTTGCGATGAGCAGGCTGTCTTCCACCGTTTCGGCGATCTCGCTTTCCGCGCAGGGCTGCTGGATGCGGGCCATGGCCTCTTTGAACAGCTCGCGGTCCTCCGCCATGCGGATAGTATCGGCATTCGTGCCGATCATGCGGACGTTATGCTCCGTCAGAAAGCCGGATTCCTCCAGCTCCACCGCAAGATTCAGCGCGTTCTGGCCGCCGAGGGTCGGCAGGACGCTGTCGGGCCGTTCCTTCAGGATCACCTTTTTCAGTGTGTCGATCGTCAGGGGCTCGATATACACCTTGTCGGCGATCTCGCCGTCTGTCATGATCGTCGCCGGGTTGGAGTTGACGAGGATGACCTCGACGCCTTCCTCACGCAGCGCGCGGCAGGCCTGCGTGCCCGCATAGTCGAACTCGGCGGCCTGGCCGATGACGATCGGGCCGGAGCCGATGATCAATACCTTCTGAATGCTGTCAAGCTTGCTCATACGCGGCCCCCTCCCATCAAATCCATAAATCTGTCGAACAAAAAGCCTGTGTCGAGCGGGCCGGAGCAGGCCTCCGGATGAAACTGCACGGAGAACACGCGGCCGTTTTTATAATCGAGTCCCTCTACGCTCTGGTCGTTCATGCTGACATAGCTGACCTCTGCAATAGAAGAGTCGATGGTACCTGCATCCACCACATAGCCGTGGTTCTGCGAGGTAATGTACACACGATTTGTTTTCAGTTCTTTCACCGGGTGATTGATGCCGCGGTGGCCGTACTTGAGCTTGTACGTATTCGCGCCCTGCGAAAGCGCCATCAGCTGGTGCCCCATACAGATGGCGAAGGTGGGGATTCCACTCTCATAAACGCGTTTCAGCTCCGCAACTTCTTTTACGCAGGCCTGCGGGTCCCCGGGGCCGTTCGAGAGCATGACCCCGTCCGGATTCCACGCCTTGATCTCTTCAAACGGCGTGTCGTTCGGGAAGCGGCGCACCGTACAGCCGCGGCGGGTGAGCGAACGAATGATATTCTCTTTGGTACCGTAATCGAGCAGCGCCACCTTGACCGAACCGTTACCGTAATCGCGCGGCTTGCGGATGCTGACCTGCGAAACGCCGTTCGGCACAACGTGTGCGGCGATTTTGCGCTTCATTTCGTCACGGTCGATCTGATCGCCGAAGCAGAGCATCCCGCGCATCGTGCCGGACTCCCGCAGGCAGCGGGTGAGCGCACGGGTGTCGATCCCGCTGATTCCGGGGATCCGGTTGTTTTTCAGGTATCCGTCCAGGTCGATGTCACAGCGAAAATTGCTGGCGATCCCGGAAACGGAGTGAACGATAAATGCTTCCACCCAGGGGTGATCGGCTTCCGCGTCCTCATAGCAGATTCCGTAGTTTCCGATCATAGGGTAAGTCATCACAACGCCCTGGCCTGCATAGCTGGGGTCTGTAAGCAGTTCGGTGTACCCGCACATGGCGCTGTTGAACACTACCTCGCACAGCACATCGCGGGGCTCGCCAAAGCCCTGACCCTCAAAGGTCATCCCGTTTTCCAATAGTAATAATGCTTTCACGCTATAACCACCATTTCTTCGCGCCGCTGATTTACGGTCACTGCGGCAGCGCGCGACATGCCGCAGCACGGGGAAAGGTCCCGGCTGATTGTCGGCGGCCAAACCCCGCCGGTAAGCCCTGCTGCCAGAGCCTGCTCTTTGGCTGCCAGGCAGCCAGAAGATCGGGCGGATCCGGCGGCAGGGCCGCTGTTTCGTCAATTGGAAAATTCAGGCTTCATCAGGCTTTGAAAGACTCGATGATTCTTGCCACAGCCTTTTCCGTATTCTCTTTCGTGTTAAAGGAGGTCAGGCGGAAATATCCCTCTCCGGCAAGGCCGAAGCCGGAACCCGGAGTGCCGACCACGCCGGTTTTCTGCAGCAGCAGGTCGAAGAATTCCCAAGCGGTGAGTCCGCCCGGCGTCTTGAGCCAGATGTACGGGGAATCCACTCCGCCGTATACCTCGAACCCGGCAGCAGCCAGGCCCTCACGAATGATCTTCGCATTGTTCTGGTAATAAGTGATATTCTCGCGGATCTGCTTTGCGCCCTCTTCGGAATACACAGCCTCCGCCGCGCGCTGGATCACATAGGGAACGCCGTTCATCTTGGTGGACTGGCGGCGGCTCCACAGGCGGTTGAGGGATACGCCGTCGAACTCGAGCTGCTTCGGCACTACGGTAAACGCGCAGCGGGTGCCGGTAAAGCCCGCGGTCTTGGAGAAGCTGCGGAATTCGATCGCGCAGGTCTTTGCGCCCTCGATCTCATAAATGCTGTGCGGCATATTGGGAGTGGTGATGAACGCCTCATACGCGGCGTCAAAGAGGATGAGCGACTTGTTTTCGTTGGCGTAATCCACCCACTTTTTCAGCTCTTCTTTGCTGATGCCCACGCCGGACGGGTTATTCGGGAAGCACAGGTAGATCAGATCTACCGGCTCCTTGGGCAGGTCGGGCAGGAAATTCTTCTCCTTTACGCAGGGCATGTACACGATGCGGCTCCAGCCCTTGCCCTCCACGTATTCACCGGCACGGCCGGCCATGACGTTGGTGTCTACATACACGGGATACACCGGATCGCACACGGCCACAACGTTGTCCTGGCCAAAAATGTCGCCGATGTTGCCGGTGTCGCACTTTGCGCCGTCGCTGACGAAAATCTCGTCAATGTCGATATCGACGCCGCGCTTTTTAAAATCGTTATCTGCAATCGCCTGGCGCAGGAATTCATAGCCGCATTCCGGGCCGTAGCCGCGGAAGGTTTCCATCTTGCCCATCTCGTCGGAGGCCTTCTTCATGGCATCTACCACTGCCTGCGGCAGCGGGAGCGTCACGTCGCCGATTCCAAGGCGGATGATCGGGCGGTCGGGATTGTTCTTCACAAACTCATTCACTCTCTTCGCAATATCCACAAAGAGGTAACTGGGGGGAAGTTTGACAAAATTTGAATTAACCTTCAGCATAGTACAATCTCCTTTATTTTATCGATCTATCACAGGGGCAGTCTCAATCGATCTGCCCGTCGAATACAAATTCTGCGGGGCCCTGCATAAAGACCTCGTCGGTCTCCTCATCCCATCGAATGTTCAGGTCACCGCCCTTGAGGTGCACGAGCACCTGCCGGCCGGTTTTGCCGCCCAGAGCGCAGGCAACCGCCACGGCGCAAGCGCCGGTACCGCAGGCCCAGGTTTCACCGGAGCCGCGCTCCCAAACGCGCATTTTCACCTCGTTCTCGCCGATCATCTGCACGAACTCCGTGTTGACGCGCTGCGGGAACATGTGATGGAACTCGAACGAAGGGCCGATGGAAGAGAGCGGGATGGCATCCACATCGTCCACAAAGACAACGCAGTGGGGGTTGCCCATCGAAACGCAGGTGACGCGGTATTCCTTGCCCGCGATCTCCACCGGGTGATCAATCACCTGCTCGGTCTCAAACAGCGTGGGGATTTTCGGCGCGGAAAGCTCCGGCTTGCCCATGTTGACCGTGACGCTGGTCACGTGGTCGTTTTCGTCCACCGTTAAAAACAGCGTCTTTACCCCGCTCTGGGTGTCCACCGTAAGGGTCTTTTTCTTCGCGATGCCCCGCTCGTAGGCATACTTGCCCACACAGCGGATGCCGTTGCCGCACATCATGGCGCGGGAACCATCCGCATTGTAAATATCCATAGAGCAGTCCGCTTTATCGCTGGGGCCGATCAGGATGATCCCGTCGGAACCAACCCCAAAATGCCTGTCGCTGAGCCGGATCGACAGCGCGGCCGGGTCCGTTACAGGCTCTTCAAAACAATTGAAATACAAATAGTCATTGCCGATGCCGTGCATCTTTGTAAATTTCAAACCATACTCCTCCTTCAAAAATCCATCTTATCAAACACGGATTCCCGCATAAGGTCTGCGCTAGAACATCTCCAGCACGATGGCCGCGATCTCGATCAGGCGTTTGCCGGTATCCATGCTCTTTTTTTGCAGAAAACGGTGCGCCTGCGCCTCCGTAAAATAATTGCGCTCCATCAAAAGCTGCTTGGCGCGCTGAAGAAGCTCCTTTTGCTCCTCCTCAAAATTCCTGCGGGCCGGAATTCCCGGTTCCGCCAGATTGAGGAACATATTGACCGACGCGGTCAAATCCGGTTTGTTCAGCGGCGTCATCAGACAGGCCGAATCCAAGTCTGCGGCCATCTCTGCCTGGTGGGGCTTTATGATAAACAAAAAATCATAATTGGGGGCCATCTGCGGAAGGTCCCACGCCGTGACGTCCTGCAGGTCCAGAGTACACACCACAACTCCGCCGCGATAGTGGTAGCTGGTCATTTCCAGCAGCTGAGCGCCGGTTGTGCAAAGGCCGTACACCAGCACGCCGTCGGTTTTCAGCACTGCGCCGATCCGCCGGGCAGAATCCTTATTTGAATTTGCAACGATCACACTGCCCATTCATGGTCACACCCCCGTCGCAGAATCTCAGCCTTTTGCCGGCTCTCAGAATTTTTCGAGATATTCCTCCAGCTCCCATTGGGTCACCGTGCTGTTAAAACGGTTCCATTCCTGTTCCTTGGCCTCGATGTATTTCTGATACACATGGCTGCCCAGAACCTCGCGCAAGAACGGATCCCGTTTCAGTTCCTGAACAGCTTCCATCAAATTGGAGGGAAGGCTGTCGATTTCTTTTTCCTGCCGCTCGTCGGGCGTCATATCGTAAATATTGGAGCCGACCGACGCGGGCGGCATCAGCTCCTCGCGGATTCCCTCCAGCCCCGCGGCCAGAAGCACCGCCATCTGCAGGTACGGGTTCGCCGCAAGATCGGGATTTCTCAGCTCCACGCGGGTGCCGACGCCCCGTGCACTTGGCACGCGCACCAGCGCGCTGCGGTTGCCGGTCGTCCACGCGATGTAGCGGGGCGCCTCGTAGCCGGTCACCAGGCGCTTATACGAATTCACCAGAGGATTGGTGAACGGGCAGATTCCCTTGATATGGCGGATCACACCGGCGATAAAGTGGTACGCAAGCCGGCTCAGTCCGGTTTCGCTTTCCGGATCGTAAAACACGTTCTCCCCGCCCTTGAACAGCGAGATGTTCGTGTGCAGGCCCGAGCCCGCCTGCCCGGAAAGGGGCTTCGGCATAAACGACGCGCACAGGCCGTGGGCGTTCGCCACGTTCTTGACGACCATCTTGAACGTCATCATCTGGTCGGCGGAGCACAGTGCCTCCTGATATTTAAAGTCGATCTCGTGCTGCGCCGTGGCAAGTTCGTGGTGGGCGGCTTCCACCCCGCAGCCCATTTCCTCCATCGTCATGCAGATGTCGCGGCGGGCGCTTTCGCCCAAATCCGCGGGGCCAAGATCGAAATACCCGGCGGTGTCGTGCGTTACGGTGGTGGGGTGCCCAAATTCATCCGTATTGAACAAGAAGAACTCGCACTCGAATCCCACATTCAGGGTAAAGCCCATCTCGGCGGCATCCTTCAGCGCCTTTTTCAGAATATAACGGGGGTCCCCTTCAAACGGGGTTCCGTCCGGCTTGTAAACGTCGCAGATGAGCCGGGCGGTTTTGCCGCCGATCTGCCGGCTCCAGGGCAGGATCAGGAAGGTATCCAGATCCGGGTGGAGATACATGTCGGATTCCTCGATGCGGACAAACCCCTCGATAGAGGAACCATCGAACATACACTGGTTATCCAGGGCTTCTTCAATTTTCCCGCTGGTGATGACCACGTTTTTGATCGCGCCGAACATATCGGTGAACTGTAAACGGATAAAACGGACGTTATTCTGCTGGATCAGTTCCAGAATATCCGCTTTGGTATACCTGCTCAAACACCTCTACCTCCTTAAAAATAAAAACAGCAAGGCCGCTCTTTGTCAGAACCTCCTTGCTGTCATAGAATTTATGAATAATATCGTATATATTGTAACTATTTATACGTTGCTTGTCAATCATTTTCCGAGTACTTCTCTGAATTTATGGTAATGCACAAATTTCCCCCGGAACCGGGTTCATTTCCCGACTTTCTCACGGGGCGAAACGAAAGCGGTGCATTTTGCCAAACACCCCTTTTGGCGGGAAGAATGAACAGACGCCGGGAAATTTCTGCACAAATTGCCGGATATAGGAGGCATTTTTTGATTATTATGCAGGAATTCAGTGGAAAAAATGCAGGCTGGGGCAGTCGGACGCAGCCGCTTCCCCAAAGCCGCGAAACACATCCGAAGAGACACCACCCGGCATGCCTGGGCAAAGAAGGCAGCTACTCACCGCTTTTATGGCGAATTTTGTCTCTTTCCCGTACAGTGGGACAAAAACGGTAAAAAGCGTCCTTTTTGCAGGATTTTCCGCCGCTTTCCGAACGCTTTCGGCGTACGCTCCGGAAAAGATTTCCACCGGAATACAAAGAGAAATCCGGCAAAAATAGATGAATAATTATTCAAAATGGCAATTCCGGATTTTTGAGGAAAAGCTGCCAAAAGCCAGGGGACACCCCAAAAAAGGCGGTGAAAAAGATGCCAAATGACATCTTTTTCACCGCTTTAACAGCTCCGCCGGGTCAGCGGCGGAGGAATGATTTATTTGCAGTCGTAGCAGCCCTTGCCGGGATAACGGGCGGAATTGCCCAAATCCTCTTCAATGCGGAGCAGCTGGTTGTACTTCGCCACGCGCTCACTGCGGCTGGGGGCACCGGTTTTGATCTGGCCGGCATTCATCGCAACCGCCAAATCGGCAATGGTGGTATCCTCCGTCTCGCCGGAACGGTGAGACACAACGGCGGTATAACCCGCGCTGTGGGCCATCTTAATGGCGTTCAGAGTTTCGGTCAACGAACCGATCTGATTCAGCTTAATCAGGATGGAGTTGCCGCAGCTGTTCTCAATGCCCTTCTGCAGACGCTCGGTGTTCGTTACAAACAGATCGTCACCGACCAGCTGGAGCTTATCGCCCAGGCGCGCGGTCAGCTTCTTCCAGCCTTCCCAGTCCTCCTCATCGAGCGCATCCTCCAGAGAAGCGATGGGGTACTTGGAAACCAGGTCCTCCCAGAAAGAGATCAGCTCATCGGTGGTGTAATGCTTCTGGCTCTTCGGCAGCAGATAGGTTCCTTTTTCGCTCTTCCACTCGCTGGCAGCAGCGTCGATCGCCAGCATGAAATCGTCATAGGGCTTGTAGCCGGCCGTCTCGATGGCGCGCAGCAGGTACTGAACCGCCTCTTCGTCGCTCCCAAGGTTCGGGGCATAGCCGCCCTCGTCGCCGACAGAAGTGGAAAGATTTTCCTTCTTGAGAATGGAAGCCAGAGCGTGGAACACCTCTGCGCACATGCGCAGGCCCTCACGGAAGCTGGAAGCGCCTACGGGCATGATCATGAACTCCTGAATGTCTACGTTATTTGCAGCGTGCGCGCCGCCGTTGAGGACATTCATCATGGGAACCGGCAGTGTATCGGAAGCGGCGCCGCCCAAAAAGCGGTACAGCGGAACGCCCTGTGCCTTGGCTGCCGTCTGAGCGGCTGCAAGAGAAACGGCAAGAATCGCATTCGCGCCGAGGTTGGACTTATCCTTTGTTCCGTCAAGCTCGAGCATGGCGGCATCGATCGCAGCGACATCGGAAACATTCATGCCGATCAGACGGTCGCGGATCACGGTGTTGATGTTCTCAACAGCCTTCTGAACGCCTTTTCCGCCAAAGCGGGCCGGATCCTTATCTCTCAGCTCCAACGCCTCAAACTGGCCGGTAGATGCACCGCTGGGTACAGCCGCGCGAGCTGTTACACCGTTTTCCAGAAGAATCTCCGCTTCTACCGTGGGGTTTGCGCGGGAATCCAGAATTTCCCTGCCTTTTACATCTTTAATTTGATAAGCCATAAAACCGCTCCTTTATATTTATTGACGGCATCCTTGATGCGCCGGTACAGCAACTATAAACAGGCAGAGACTCTCCATACAAATCGCTCTGCCATTGATTACCACACCCATAATATATCATATGTTTTTATTTTGTCAAGCGAATTATAACCAACCGAACGACAAGCATCCCACTGAAAAACAGCCGTTTCTTCCCCCACCGCAGGCAGGGAAAGAAATCGTCATTGGAAAAGCTGCATGACTGTAAAATACTTTACCCCAAAGCGACGTCCAATATCATCATCAGAACAAATCCGCCCATCACGCCGAGTGTTCCCATATTGGAATGCTCGCCGCGGCTGGCTTCCGGAATCAGCTCTTCCACTACCACATAGATCATTGCGCCGGCCGCAAACGAAAGCAGCCAGGGCATCAGCGAAAGCACATGGCTTGCCAGCAGGATGGTAATGACGGCGAACACCGGCTCCACCGCACCGGACAGCGTACCGCCCAGAAAGGCCCTGCCCACACTGAGACCCTCGTTGCGCAGGGGAAGCGAAATGGCCGCACCCTCAGGAAAATTCTGAATGCCCATGCCGATCGCCAGCACCACGGCTGCCGTCAGCGGGCCCTGCTCTCCGCTTTGCAGCGCAAGTGCAAAAGAAAGCCCCACGGCCATGCCCTCCGGAATATTATGTAGGGTGACTGCCAAAAACAGAAGCGTCGTTCTCTTCCAGGAGGAAGAAACGCCCTCAGGCTGACTCTCGCCCAAATGCAGATGCGGCAGTACATTATCCAGCGCCAGAAGAAACAGGCCGCCAAAGATAAAGCCGCCTGCCGCTGGAATCCAGCCCACCTGCCCGCGCTCCTCCGCCTGCTCAATGGCGGGCATCAAAAGCGACCAGATGGAAGCCGCGATCATTACGCCGCTGGCAAAGCCCAGCAGCACTCTCTGTACATTTTCATGGATAACTCCGCGAAAGAAAAACACAAGCGCCGCGCCCAGCGTTGTCATTGCGAACGGAAACGCCAGCCCAAACGCCAGCCAAGAAACAGAATTCATAATATCTCCTACATTCTATCCATTTTCTGAAAAATACAGCCCACTCCGTGTTCTGGTGGAAATTCCCTGCCATAAAGCAGAGCCGAGCCGCACATAGTAAAACAGGGTGATACTTGGTGAAAGCAGAAAATCTTCAGGATCTGATCCGCAGAAGCAGCAGTACCAGACAATATTTTATGTCGCTTCCGGTTCCGGATCAAATGGAACTGCACCGGTATAACGAGCATGTTAAAACGGCAGACCAGCTGCATCGATATGTGGAATATCTGCAGACCAACGGCCGTTTATAAGAACCTCACGCCGTAAGCGGCAGCAAGCTGCCGCTTACGGCTGCGAGAACCTTGAAACTCGAAACGGAAAAAATTCTCCGCCTCGAGGAGGAAACGTTCTGATTCCCGTTATGATTCGCCGGTGAAAAGAAAAAGGGTTTGTCCTGTTGGGCAAACCCTTTTTTTGGCTGTTCCTAAACGGTAAAAGCTCCCGCGCTGGAAAGCCGCAGCCTCAGGTTACTTTCCCACCGGTGTGCGGGGTTTCCCCGATCGGTCTACAAAACCAGACTGGGCGCCGCGTATACTCTGCCCGCCAGCTCCTGATCCAGCAGGTACAAGCCCTTGGAATCGGAACCGAACAGCTCTATCTTCTTAATAATATTCTCCGCATTGGTCTCCTCTTCGCCCTGCTCCTTTACGAACCAGTCAAGAAACTGCATGGTGCGGAAATCCTTCACATTGTATGCTTCCTCATAGATCGCGTGGATCGAATTCGTTACATACTGCTCGTGAGCCAGCGCCGCCTTTGCGGGGCCGATCAAATCGCTGAACTTCGTGTCGGGCTTCGCAATGGCCTCCAGCACAATTTTCTCGTTGTTGTTCTGCATGTACTGCAGGATCAGCATCGCGTGGTCGCGTTCCTCCTGCGCCTGAATCTGATACCAGTTGGAGAAACCATCCAGCCCTTCATCCTTATAATAATTGGAGATATCCAAATACAGATAAGCAGAGAAGAACTCTTTATTGATTTGCTCATTGAGCAGCTTTACAACCTTTTCATTTAACACAAATGTCACTCCTTCGGCGTTTGATTTGTTCCGCCTGCCGGTTTTGCCGCTGCGGCCGACCGTAATGCCGGCCCGCCTGACAGAAGCTTGCCGCCCGGCAGTAAAAACTGGTAATGATCTTTCTTGCTATTATTATACCATGACCAGGTGGTAAAACAAGTCTGCAGAACGGAAAAAATCGCCGGAATTCAAGCAAACTTCTTGTAATAAATAACGATAATCATTATTAATTTTATTTAAAAGATCGCTTCTGCAGGTCTCGCAGAGACGAAAAGATGGATCATCCGCTCTTTTTCACTTTCAGGTCTTCTTCATAAAAAACAGTGCCCAGAATGGCGTCGATATCCCTCACGATCGATCCGTCGATCAGATTCTGCTTTGCCATGGTATCGAGAATACCGACGGACTCTTCGTGCGAGAGCGCCATCCGGTAGGGGCGCTCCTCCGTCAGCGCCTGGTAAATATCCACACAGGCCAACACGCGGGAATTAAAATCCAGCTGATCGGCGGTAAGGCCATAGGGGTATCCCTTGCCGTTGAGTTTTTCGTGGTGATTGGCCGCCCATTCGGTAATATCCTCAAAGCCCTGCACCATCTCCAGCGCCTTGCGGGTATAGTAGGTGTGCGACTGAACCACATCGATCTCTTCCCGGGTCAGGCTTCCCGGCTTATCCAGAATTTTGTTCGGCACCATGATCTTTCCCAGATCATGCAGGTCCGCCGCGATCCGCATTTTCCAATATTCTTCTTCGCCGCAGCCGTAATAGCGGCACAAGATGCCGACTTTTTTGCTGATGCCGCGGGAATGGCCCCCTGTAAACGGGGACTTCGCATCGATGATGTTGCTGTACAGCCGCGAAATACGGCGGATATTCTGATAGCTGAACTCCCGTATTTCCTGCGGGAGCAGACGCTCCAGCTCCGACTCGATAAACATTGGCTGCATATTCAGCCAAAACTCCCCGTGCTGTGAAATATGGAAAAACAGGCGCAGCAGCTCGGGATCAAAAAGGCGGGCATCCTTTTTCAGCATGCCCAGTATGTCGCGCGGGGTATTCCCCTGCGCGTATTCCACCGCAACGCGGTTAGAAAGAGCGATCAAGCGAGAAAAAAACGGAATCTCTTCGCCGCGCTTTCCGAAAAAGCCGCTGCCGTCCTGGCACTCGTGATGATACAAAATCACACCGGGAATCGGGTGGTTGAACGGGAAGTAGGATACGTTCTCCTCCCCGACCTCACAATGCCGGATATTTTTCTCGAGCCCGGCCATATCCACCGGATTTCTGTCCAGCAGAGAACGCGTGATCCCGTTATCATGCAAAAGCGCATAAGAAACCAAATCGAAGAACTCCCGCTCGGGCAGGTTCATCAATTTTGCAAGTCTTGCACAAATATAAGCAACATGTCTGGTATGATTGGTAACGTCCTTCAGCAAATCTCTTTCCACAAAATCCAACGTAAAGGAAAAAGAAAGCAACATTTGATTCACATTTAATTTCATGATTCCGCCTCATATCTTCTGTGCACTGCACATCCTGGAAACGTTTCCAAAAAGAATCGTCTATGTATTTAGTTTATCGGACGATCCCCTTCAAAATGAAGTCATCAGGCGGAAAATTTGAAATCACATACGGTTTTTCGATTTCCAAACGATCAGCTGCCGCAGTATTTCTTCCCGGGATTCTCCCTTTTTCTGCGCCATGTCATCCAGCAAACGATAAAAGCTTGGAAAGCCGGTTCCGAAAGGATCTTTTACCTGCTGAATTCTGCGGTCCATTTTCTTAATCTCTTCCTGCGTCACAATAATCCCTCCATTAATGAGTCCGTGATTCATCGATATTCTGTTTTTTGTACGCACCGCATTATTTTTTGAAAACTATTGATTTTATATAAACGAAATATAGAAATTTCAGATATTTATTTACAAAATTTTCCTGTTAATTTGTTACAATTATAGCATAATGAAGGACATTAATCAAACTGCATTTTGACCAATATCAACATAAAACGACAATTTTCGCATCTAAAAATCAAAACCGCTATAGGAGCGGAAAGCGTGTGCCTCCTGACTGCGGATTTATAGATTCCCGTTTGAGCATCGAAAATGGACAAAAAAGGAAAGGCCGCTTTCGGGCAGCACTTTCCCCAGTGATTCCGCATTCTGACTTAGCCGCACGACAGAAGATCCCTGCGGCGGTTTTGAAAGCTGTGAAATATTTTTGTCCGGCATTTATATCGATTTCCGGTACAGGCTTTTCAGCAGCTGAATTTCCTGCGCATAGCCCGGCAGCTCGTTGGGCGTTTCCAGGTAAAAAGGAAGTTCCCGCAGAGCCGGGTGATTGATAATGCGCTCCATTGTAGCGAGCCCCAGGCTGCCCTGCCCGATTTTCTGGTGGCGGTCCTTGTGGCTGAAAAAGGGATTCATGCTGTCGTTCAGGTGGATGGCCCGCAGCCAGGAAAGACCGATCTCCTGATCAAATTGAGCCAAAACGCCGTCGAGGTCATTGACCAGATCGTACCCCGCATCGTACACATGGCAGGTATCGAGGCAGACGCCCATTTTCTCTGTGAGAGAAACCTGATCCAGTATCCGGCGCAGCTGAGAAAAACTCCCGCCGACCTCGGTTCCCTTCCCGGCCATGGTTTCCAGCAGCACGGTTGTTGTCTGCTCCGGACGCAGAATTCCGTTGAGCAGCTGTGCGATCTGCGAAATTCCCGCATCCTCCCCCTGCCCGGTATGGCTGCCGGGATGAAAATTATAGCAGCTGCCAGGCAGATATTCCATGCGCTGCAGATCATCCTGCATCACAAAAAGGGCAAATTCCCGCACCTTTGGGTCTGCGGAGCAGGCGTTGAGCGTATAGGGCGCGTGGGCCAGGATATTTCTGATCCCTTCGCGCTGTGCAAGCTCCCGCAGCGCGGCGGCGTCTGCGGGGTCGATTTCTTTTGCTTTGCTGCCGCGGGGATTGCGGGTGAAAAACTGGAAGGTGTTCGCCCCAATGGAAACCGCATCCTTCCCCATCGCCAGAAATCCCTTTGCAGAAGACAGATGACATCCGATTTTCAGCACTGTGTTTCTCCTTTATTTATGCGATTGTTGTTTTTTCCTACTGCCAGTATACCCGTTTTTTCTGCATCTGTCTTGTTTTTCCTTCCAAAAAGGAAACTGCAGCAAAGAATGCCCTCTGTTGGAATCCGCCAAAGGCAAAAAGGAAATTCGCTCTCCATTGACAAAACACTGGAAAAGTGTACTATAATTAACCATGCAGCACCGGAAAACCGTTCGCGGCCATCCGGCCCGAGAGAGGAGTTCTCATGAAATTTCATAACATGCGAAAAATTTTCATCAATGACTGGCGCAGGATTCTACATAATCCCGTCGCCATTATTATTACCATCGGTATCTGTGTTCTTCCGGCTCTTTACGCCTGGGTCAATATCAAGGCCTGCTGGGACGTATACGAAAACACAGGCAGCATCCCGGTGGCCATCGTCAACAACGATCAGACCGTGGAATTTAAAGGAAAAGAGGTCAACATCGGCAAGGGCGTTGTTGATCAGCTGAAAAACAACAAAAAGATCGATTGGAAATTCGTCAGCCAGAGGCAGGCCGATCTTGGCCTGGCCGATGGCACTTATTTTGCCGCGATCGAGCTGCCGGCGGATTTTTCCGAAAGCTTTACCACCCTGCTTTCGGATACACCCGTCAAACCAAAAATCATTTATAAGGTAGACACCAAGGTAAACCCCGTGGCGGAAAAGATCACAGAGAGTGCAAAAAACACGCTGGTCCAGGAAATCAAATCGAACTTTGTGTCTACGGTTAACCAGTCCATTTTTTCTATGCTCAATCCCGTGGGCGAAGATGCCGACGAAAACCTGCAAAGCGTCATTCAAATGAAAGACGCGATCGTGAACCTGAACCAGAACATGGATGTCATTTCCTACTCTCTGGACAGCCTGCACACGAACTCGATCAACCTGAATCAATTTTTGAGCAGCGTCAATACCGCGTGGCCGCTGGTGGAAAACGGACTTGAAACCGCCGGGAAAACCGCCGCCAGCCAGCAGACGCTTTCGCGCGACGCCCAGAAGCGCCTGAACAACTCGCTGACATATATGGACACCAACCTCTCTTATGTGCAAAACTCCAGCCAGCGCGTACACGCGCTGCTGACAGAGCTGAACAGCGCTGCAAAAGAGGGCAGCACGGCTAAAATAGACACCGTCTTTTCCGATCTGGACGCGACCCTTTCCGCCATGTCCGGCTCTGTGGACGCAACCGCCTCCTATCTGAAAAAATACCGTGAGATCGACTGGGGCGAGGATGCGGAAAACGCAGAAGAAAAGCTGACCTCTCTGCGCGCTTCGCTGGTGAATCTGCGCAGCCAGCTGGTACAGCTGCGGAAAAACCTGAAGGAGCTCTCCGCAGACTCGGAGGCCTTTTACAACTACCTGGACAAAACAATTTCCGAACTGGAGAAACAGGTGCAGGACGTCGACGAATCGCTCGACACACTGATTCCCGCGCTGGAGGCTTTCAATGAATCCCTGGACTCCACCGTTCTGCAGGCATCGATCGACGCGCTGAAGTCACTGCGCGATTCCGGCATTGGCGACAAGCTGATCACCAATCTGAAAGAAATTCAGGCCACCCATAAAGATACCGCCGCCGCAATCGCTTCGGTTGACCAAGCTGCCGCGAACGGGATTCAAATGATCGACGACGCGATCCCGAAGATCGATAAGACGGTCGAGTTTCTGAAAACAGTCCAGAATAATCAGTCCGATAAAAAGGCGCAGCTGACCAAGATGATCCGCTCCCTCGATTCCATCGGCGTGGAAATCGACAGCATGCGCGGCAAGCTCTCAGACATTCACAAGCAGTCCGACGCCGCCGCACAGCTGGCCGCAGGAAAAGCCGACACCATCAACAACGACCTGTATCAGATGGAAAGTCAGCTGACAAACATTCTAAAGGAATACAACCAGAGCATCCGCGGCGATGTGAGCACCATCGGCCAGCGCCTGGTCACCTCGGCCGACAATGCCGCACAGCTCTCTCAATCCGCTCAAAAGCTGGGCTCTGAAATCGGCACCATGCTGAAAACGGCACAGTCCGGCACGAAGCTGACCTCTGACCTGACAGGCTCTCTCAGCAGCAAATTAAAGGAATTCAAAGGCACCATTCAGACACTCGGCGGCAAGCTTGAGCTGGTCGACAACAACGACGTTGTGCAGATCATCTCAATTTTGCAGAGCAATCCCGAATTTATGGGGGATTTTATCGCCGAACCGTTTGAACAAAACGTAGAATACATCAACGCCGTTCCCAATTACGGCTCGAGCATGGCGCCGATCTACACCGCGCTGGCGCTGTGGGTAGGCTGCCTGATTTTAAATTCGATCCTGCGTTCGCGTCCCCCTGAGTTTGAAGGAAGCGAACAGCTGACGCTGCGCGAAAAACATTACGGCAAAATGATGACGTTCTGCTCCATGGCGCTGATTCAGGGCATCGTGATTTCGCTGGGCGACATCCTCCTGCTGAAAATCTACGTGGTGAACAGTATGCTGTTCGTCTTTTTCGCCGTGTTTTCCTCTATAGTGTTCTGTATCATCACCTACACGCTGTATTCTACCCTTGGGAATGCCGGAAAGGCACTGGCGATTGTCTATATGATTTTTCAAATCCCTGGCAGCGGGGGAACCTACCCCATTCAGGTAGACCCGCCTATTTTCAGCATTCTGCAGCCGCTGTTCCCGTTCGCCTACACAGTCAGCGGGTTCCGCGAGGCGATTGCAGGCCCTTTGACAAGCCAGGTGCTTCTGGATTTTGCCGTACTCGGCCTGTTTGCCCTGATCTTTCTGATTGCCGGATACTTCATCGTTCAGCGGATGGCGGAGCCTGTGCACCGCTTTGAAGAGATGTTTGAAAGCTCCGGTCTGGGCGAATGAAAGGGGGAACAACATGAAACGAATGAGTAAGCTGGGGGGCATCCCCGCAAAAATAAAATCCGGTCTTCACTCTGTTGTACACGAACGGATTCGTCCTGTGTTCCTGGTTTTTCTGCAGGATTTAAGAACCATCCGGCACAATAAGGCAACGCTGGCCGTTGTGATCGGCCTGTGCATCCTGCCGTCCCTGTACGCTTGGGTCAACATTTACGCCTGCTGGGACCCGTACTCCAATACCGGTAATCTGCCCGTCGCCATTGTAAACAACGACGAAGGCGCCGTCATCAACGGGGAAATCATCAACGTGGGCGACAGCATTGTAGAGGAGCTCAAAGGAAATCAGTCGATGGGGTGGCAGTTCGTCAGCGACTGGCAGGGCAATTACGGCCTGAGTCAAGGGACCTATTACGCCATGATCGAAATCCCGCGTAATTTTTCGGAGCGGCTGGCCAGTCTGGCCACTTCAACGCCGCAAAGGCCCGTTCTGACTTACCGGGTCAACGAAAAGCTGAACGCGATCGCCTCAAAAATCACCAATGTGGCCAAGGACCGCCTGATCGACAGCATTGAAAGCAGCTTTGTAAAAACAGTGAATGAAAAAGCAATGGCGATGATCAACGACGGTTCCAAGGAAACCCAGATGAACCCCTCGCGCCTGAAGGAGCTGAAAACCTCTTTGCAGCAGGCCGATCAGGATATTACCCGCGCCAAGGCGCAGATCGACCAGGCCAGCAGCAACTCCAAAAGCTTTCAGAAATACTTGGATGAAGCCGCGGCGCTTTCCCCCACCATTGCCGACCAGATCACCGGTCTGCAGCAGATCTCCTCATCCGGGGCTTCCCTCGCGGAAAAGACCCAGCACACCATTCAGTCGATCGCATCCAACCTGAGCGCCGACCTGAACCGCATGCAGGAGCTGAACCAGCAGAACCAGCAGCTGATCGCCGCGCTGCGGAATGTGAATGGCAACACGCTCGATGAAAACACAAAGCGTATCGCACAGCAGAACATTGCCATCTGCAAGGCGCTGGATGTGCTCCTCGACACCGATGCGAAAGACCTTGCCGAACTGAATAAAGCATATGATCTGAACGCGCTGACGCTTCTGGTCAACTCCCTGAAATATGCCGACCGTCTCGTAAAAACAGAACAGGATTTACTAATGAAAATGGTCGATGCGCAGAGCAGCACGCCGAAGGAATCGATGGATGAGATGCTCAGCACTCTTTCTAAGCTGAGCGACGAGCAGGCCCAGCTCGCGCAGAATCTTTCTTCCACCTACACCTCGCAGGGGGCGCCGCTGCTCAGCAGCCTCGGTGACAGCATCGTGCAGTCGCTGTATGACACCAGCAGTCTGATCGGCTCGACGATGTCGATTGTGCCGCAGCTGGACGCGCTCGCCGCCTTTACGAAGGCCTCCAGCGAGCTGACGGTCCAGCAGGGCGCACAGATGACCGACCTGCTCGATACTCTGCAGGAGGATTTGAGCCATATCTTATCCCGGTTAGACACCATCTCTACCGAAGACCTGGAAACACTCGAGGACCTGATCGAGAACCACCCCGACACCATCGCAGATTTCATCGCTTCGCCCCTCAATGTCGAGCAGGTGGAAATCTACAAGGGCGGCACTTTCGGCACCGGATTGACCCCGTTTTACACGGTTCTTGCCATATGGGTGGGCGCGCTGCTGCTGTGCGCGTTCCTGACGGTTCACTGCAAAGACCCGGAGGGGTACCACCTGAACCTGAAGCAAAAGCACTTTGGCAAGATGACCCTGTTTTTATTCCTGTCGCTGATCCAGTCCACCATCATCACACTGGGAGATGTTTTCCTGCTGGGGGTTGAACCGGAAAGCTTCTGGCTGATGATGCTGTTCAGCGTTCTTTGCTCCGTCGCATTTGTGGTGATCATCTTTACGCTGGTTTCGCTATTCGGCAACGTGGGCAAGGCCATCGTCGTCATTATGATGGTTTTTCAGATCGCGGGCGCCGGGGGCATCTACCCCATCCAGACCAATCCGCGCGTATTCGGCATCCTGCATCCACTTTGGCCGTTCACCTACGGAATCAACGGCTTCCGCGAGGCGATCGCAGGCCCGGCCTGGGACAGCGTGTTTACGAATATCTGGGCTCTGATCGGCTTTATCGTGGTATTTCTCCCCCTGGCCGCGCTGAAAAAGCCGCTGCACAAGGCCAATACCCTCTTTGAAAAGATGTTCCAGAAGGCTGCGATCTGACACACCAACCCACTGAAAAAGCCAGAAAAAGGATTGACAAACCGGGTGGCTTGTATTACCCTGAAAGTAGAACAATTTGTCGAAAAAAGGAAGCGGTGCTTTGAACACTTTGGATTTTCCAATAGCCGGCGTTGCCGGTGTTACAGGCAATAACGGCAGTCAAAGCCTTTCGGGGAAAGCTGTATCCCAGACAGGCGCTTCATTTTCTGATATTTTCAGCTCTGTGCAGAAAAGCACCAACCTCGACGCGGCATTTGAAAAGGCTGCGGAGGCCTATGGGGTGCCTGTCAATCTGCTCAAAGCGGTGGCCAAGGCGGAATCCGGTTTTGACCCGGATGTGGTTTCCTCCGCCGGAGCGCAGGGCATCATGCAGCTGATGCCGGGCACGGCCCGCAGCCTTGGAGTCTCTAATCCGTTTGATGCGGAGCAGAACATTATGGGCGGCGCCAAATATTTAAGTCAGCTTCTGCGCCAGTTTCACGGCGACACCACCCTTGCGGTAGCGGCTTATAATGCAGGCCCGGGCAGCGTGACAAAATACGGCGGGGTTCCTCCCTATGCCGAAACGCAGAATTATGTGCAAAAGGTATTGGGTCTGACGGGGTCCGAGCTGACGGCAGGAACCGCTCAAAGCGGCACCGGTGCAGATTCCTCGCAGGAGCTTCTTTCCGCCCTGACCGGCAGCACGGGCGGCTCTTCTTCTCTGGGGGCTTCCACCTCGGAAAGCTACCTTCTGATGAAGCTGTACCAGTTTCAGGCATTGCAGGCTTTATTTTCAGATTCAGAGGAGTCTCAAAGCCCTCTGTCGAGTTTGTTCTCTGATTCTTTGCTTTCCTCACAGGATCAGACAGCCGGTTTGTTTTCAGATTCCAACACAACAGAGGATGCCTTGACCAGCCTTTTTTAAAACACAAATATTTTTATAATAAAGCAGCCGTACCCGGAGCAATGTTCGGGTACGGCCGTTTTTTGATTCAATCGTCGCGGTTGCGCTTCCCGCTGATCTTTTCCACGTGGATTTTGATAATACTCACGGCCGGCAGCTGCCGGCGGATCACTTCATCCCTTCGCTCCAAAACGCCGGGAGCCAGAGTGTCGCAAAGCTGCAGCAGACGTTTGGTTTTCTCCTCCGGGTCGGTAATGATTTCCGCGCGGCCCTCCACCATTACGCTGTCGTAATGGGTGACAAAGCGCTCGGGCATAATGGTTTCGCGGCCAATCACCACAAAAGACACCCGGTCGTTTTCTTTGATAGTATCGATTTTCCGGCCTTTTACGAAGCAGTGGAAAAAGATCGCCTGCTCTTCCGGAAGATAATAATAATTCAGCGGCACACCATACGGCTCCCCCTGCGAAGTGGCAATCGACAGCACACCATAGGTTCCCTCGCGCAGCAGCTGCACCGCGTATTCCTGCGACATTCTTCTGCTTGGTCTCATGAAAGTCCTCCTGTTTTCTCTGCCGACAATCTCCGGCGGAATCCATCGTTCTTTTTCTCCAGTATACCAGTCAATGGTAATCAGGGCGACTCCGTTCCTGCTGCTATAAGCCCGAATTGCCATCCGCTCCGGTACAGCCTGCGATAGTAATTTTTGCTTGCCGCATTTGTACAGGTCATGATATAATAACTGACGCCGCATGCCGGAAGCTTCGGGCAACTGACAGCGTATAGAATCATCGGCCTGATGATTCCGAAAATCAGAGTGGAGTTTTTGTAAGTCTATTTGACAATTTATCATATAGATGAACTTTTATCGTTCTTTTCATTCTTCTCTATTTTCACGGGGCACACTCCAAATTCTGGAATATCAACCGCGGAAGGTCCGTAATAATACACCGCGTTTCCGCATGAGGTTTTCCTCGTTGATAAAGGCCCTTTCCAGTTCTTATCAAAAATATGGAGCTCTTTTATCACCTGATCAGCCTTCCCCGAGCTGAAGAGGTCGATAATAGCTCGGACATATTCCGGGTTCATTTCCTCCCTGTTTTTGCCTATTGCAAACAGATTGAGTCGTATACGGCTCAATTTTCCCTTTGATTCTTTCGGAGTGGACTCATCTGTCCACGATTCTGCCACAAGATACCATTTACCGTCGTTTGAGTAATATCGTTTGCTGAAACTGTCCTCCAGAAGTTCCAGAGCCGGATACCCTTTTTCTTTCATTTTTTCGTTAAGCTGGTCAACAAAATCCTCCGGGGATACCTCAAACCATTGGTATTGCCAGTCTCCATTGGTCTGATATCCATTCACAACGACATCCTCTTTCCCCATATGACAGGATGAAAGTACAACAAACGCAGCTAACAAAATCCACAGAAATCTTCTTTTCAGTTGAATTCCTCCTCCGCTTGTTAAGTTATTCCAATTTTATCATAATGCAAATTGCTATTTCAAGTATGTATCTCCAAAAGGAATAGAGTACAGTGTGTTTTCAGAAAGCTCCAATGACGTATTGCGCGGATCAATAGATATGCGAACTGCCGAAATCGGATATACTTTTCTCATTTACAAATGAAATAGTAGAAAAACATGAAACAATTGCTAATCTGTTTTTAATAGGAGAAATCACATGGTACGAGTTTTATTTGTCTGCCTTGGGAACATCTGCCGCTCGCCCATGGCGGAATTTTTGCTGAAGCACCTCTCTGCAAAGCGTGGCTGTGAGGACGAGTTTGTTATTGCATCCGCCGCCACCAGTGCAGAGGAGATCGGCAACCCGGTTCATCGCGGCACCGTGAAAAAGCTTGCAGAGCACGGGATTTTCTGCACGGGCAAGCACGCCGTACAGCTGACACGGCACGACTATCAATCTTACGATTACCTGCTGGGAATGGAGCACTCCAACCTTCGGAGCATGGCCCGGATACTGGGCACGGACGATCCGCAGAAAATCCGGCGGCTTCTGGATTTTTCCGCCCGCCCGCGGGATATCGCGGATCCCTGGTTCACCGGGAATTTTGACAGCACCTACGATGATATTCTGGAGGGCTGCAACGCTTTTCTGGATGATCTGGAAGCAAACGGCCTGATTCACCCCAAAAGAAAGGGCAAATGAAAGATTCCATATTCCCGTAGGAAAGACGAAGTCTGAAACAACTTACATAAAAGCCCCCGCTCTGAAAATCAGAGCGGGGGCTTTTATCGCAATGCGGCTATTCGCCAAGATAAGAGAACCGGGGAACGCTTACACCGTCCCGCGCGATGATCTCACTCCACATGTCGGCCGGGCGTACCCAGACGCCGCCTTCCCCGTACAGCGCACGGTACACCACCATTTCTTCCAGAGTTTCAGAATGGCGCGCAACATACAGCAGCTCGTACTCGTTCCCTTTGAAATGGCGGTAGCGCCCGGGCTTTAAAATTTCTTCCATTGCTCTTTGTTCCCTTCCTAAAAAACGGTCAATCATGGGTTTCAAAGTAGATTGCTTCCTGCCGCTCGAGGCCATCTCAGGATTGCCCATTAAGGGCAATCCTTTCGTCAATCATATGAATTCAGCCAATTTCACAGTGCCTGCTGCTCCCGGATACAGGACTCTACATATGAAAGCGGCACGTCCATCCGACGAGCGGTTTCTTCGCACGACAGACCGGAATGAAGAAAGCGAAAGACCACCTGCTGCATTCTTTCGCCGACCTCTATGATGTGACCGTCGGGGTCATAAAAGCGAACCACGCGCTGACCCCATCGATGCTCCTTCAGCGGGTGAACATATTTCAAATCCGGCCACACAGCAAGGCGCTGCAGAAAGGCATCCAAATCCGCTTCTTCAAAATACAGCTCCGCGGCACGATTTTCAAATGTGATCTGATCTTCCGAAAGCTCTAAAAAATCCCGCCAGCTCTCGGCAGTCTGCAGGGCAACACCGTCGGATAGTGTAACGTTCGCGCCGAAATCAGCGGTAATCTCCATCCCCAGCAGCCCGCAGTAAAACTGTTTTGAGCGTTCCATATCCCGCACGGCGAGCAGCGCACAAACGTACTCCATCACAGCTCTTCCGGGGCGGAAATCGTTTTGCCCACAAGATCGATCACCTTTGCAAAGCCGTCCCGGTCTTTGAGCTTACTGCCCAGAGAGGTGGGAATACACACAATGCGTGCGCGCCCCACCTGATCGATAAAGGTACGCACCGCCGGAGGAAAAGTGCCGGCCCAAATTGGGAACACGAGCGCCACCGTTCCCTCCGGCTCCGGGCTATGGTAAGTAGCCGGCAGGGATTTGCCCGAGGCCGAGAAATATCCGGCCTTCATATAGCCCCCGGCACCGGACCAGTCGACGCCGTCCTCAATCCGTTCTGCCTGTGTCTGAAAATGGCTGGCCAGCTGTTCGGCGATTCCCTTGCTCCTGCCGGAACGGGTAAAATAATACACCTGCATACCTGTCAATCCTCCTTATTTTTAATATAAATCAGATGCGGCATTTCTTTGCCGTTATGGTACTTACTATGCTCGCCGGCCACCGTCATCCCCAGCCGTTCGGCAACTCTGCGCGAAGCGGTGTTTTCCGGGCGGATGTCGGCGATCACCTGCTGTGCGCCCAGATTGTCGAACGCATACCGCAGCCACGCTGCCGCGCCCTCCGCGGCATAACCCTGTCCCCAAAACCGCCGTGCGACAATATAACCGAGCCCGAAATAGGTTTCCCCGTCGATTTCCTCCGGCAGAATGCCCATCAAACCGATCAGCTCGCCGCTCTCCTTTTGAACGGCGGCGTGGTGGGAATACCCGCAGGTTTGATAGCGCCGGTTTGCGCGCTGAATCCATTCGGCGATCTGCGTATCGGTAAAGCCGTATTCCCAGGCATACATGGTTTGTTCATCCCCCAGAATCGGCCGCAGGGCCGCAAGGTCCTCTGTCCTCAGGCGACGAAAGCCAAGCCGGGGTGTTTCAAGCATCCACAAAGGGCGGCTGAAATACACCATATCCGTCAGCAAAACACCGCACTCATAAATCGGGTGATCATAATGCTCCGTAAAAAAGTCTTTGACCCGGTGTGATTCCGAGAAGCCGCAGCGCCGATAAAAAGGCACCGTAGCGGGGCTGTCGCCGGTGCCGACCATCATCACATGACAGCGGGCGCCCCATTGTGTGCACAGTTCGCTGATGAGCCTCCTGCCAAGGCCCCTCCCCTGACTGTGGGGAGCGACCGCAATATTTTTCAGCTCGCAGACTTCGTCACCCTCGTTGGTAATGACCGCAGCCGCCAGCGGTTCCCCGCCCTCATACAGAACGGTCATTTCTCCGCGCTCCAAATACCGGTCGATCATCGACTCCTGTTCGTCTCCAAGGAGCAAAAGGGAGAGATACTGCTTTTTATTTTCCGTTATTTTGCGGTACTCCATCCGTACTCACCCCCCGCGCCGTTGTTTGGGCTTTGTCAGCTCATAGCTTTGGCGCACCATTTGCTGCAGCTCGTCCCACGGCACCTCGCTGTCCGGCAGCACGGTGTTCCAATGCACTTTATTCATGTGGTAGGCAGGCACAATACCGGCAAAGGCCGAGCGCAGAAAATCCGCGCTCATTGGCTCACATTTCAGGTTGACACACGGATGCCCGCCGCGCTCATAGACAAACGCAAAGGACTTTCGGTTTTCTCTGTGGCGCATCACCGCCCATTCCTCATCGAACGGGTAATCCTCATAAGCATCGGGATAGGTCAGGCAGTGCGCGATCATTTCCTGCTTTGTCAAGGCTCATCCCTCCCCGCGCGTACGGAATACTGCTCCATATAGGTCAACACCCCATTGGGCCGCTCCGAGCGCATCAGGCTGATCGTGTCAACACTTGTATCAAACGGTGCGCCTAAAATCGTGCCGCGATTAACTTCCTGTTGCAAGCGCACCCGCCGCGCGAGCGTAATATGCGGTGAAAAACGGCGTTCCTCTAGGCGAAAGCCCTCCGCGATGAGATTGCCGCACAGCTCTTGCTGCAGCCGGAGCAATGCCGGGTTTTCGGCAAGGCCGATCCACCAGATGTCGCCGCCGTCGCGGCGAAAGAAGCCGATTTGATCAAAAGTCAAATTCAGAGACATGGCCCCGGTACGATCCATCGCTCTACAGGCAGCCGCGGCTTTCTGCGCCGGAACCTCGCCGAGAAAAGCCAGCGTCAGGTGCAGATTTTCGGGCCGGGAAAAATCCCCCTGCGCGACCTCGCGCAGGCGCTGCTGCACCGCCTGAATACGATGTTTTGTTGCATCGTCGAAATTGACGGCAAGAAACAGCCGCATGGTCATTCCTCCCCCAGCAAACTCGCCAATTTCCCGCAAAACGCCTGATCCTGCTCCGGCAGACGCTTGTGCGGCCCTTTCAGCCGGCCGCCCGCGTTGCGGATCTTCTTTGCGGTATGGCGGGCGAGCAAAAGGGCGTCGATATTCTGCGCCGTATATTCCATGCCGTCCTGATTCAGAATCCGAGCACCGCGCGCCATGCACATCGCTGCAAGGCCGTAATCCTGTGTGACGACGATGTCGCCGGGCCGCAGCAGGTTTACCAGGGCAAAGTCGACACTGTCCGCCCCTTTCGAGACCACCAGTGTGCGAGCGCCCGCCTTTTCAAAATGATGCGACGTATCGCACAGAATCAGGCACTCCACCCCGAAGCTCCCGCACAGGCTCACTGCCTCATCCACCACCGGGCAGCCGTCCGCATCAATCAGAACTCTGGTCACTTTGTGCTCTCCCCAAGAATTTCTCTTTGCAGCTTTTTGGTCAGCTTTTCAAACACCAGCCGGTAAGAGTCGTCGCACAACTGTCGCAGCAGCTCCGGCGGCAGTCCGCCGCCCAGATCGACCGAATTCCAGCAGCGCTTGTCGGAATAAAAGCCGGGCAGAATTTCCGCATGTTCCCGGCGCAGCAGCTCCGCGAGCATCGGGTCGCACTTCAGGTTCAGCAGATCCTTCCCCGCGTACATGGGGTTATGCTCTGCTCCTGGGCACATTCTGGCCGCAAACAGCCGGTTGCCTACCTGGTAGCGCAGCCATCCCCACTCCTCTTTGAAATCTTTTGTCACGCCGGGCTTTGCCAGCAAATATTCATCCAGCCACGGATGCTGTTCACCGTTCATTGATTCTCCCTCTTTTCTCCGGCTGCCCACAGGCGAACACGGATTGCTTGTCCGCCGGATCGGGCCATGTTTTAATAATCCAGCATGATTTTATAAATATTGACCGGCCTGCCCTTCGGAACAATCCTTTTTTGTCCAATGATCTCGGCTTTCCCGTATTTCATCAGATTGGCCAGAAAGCGGTTGGCCGTTCTGGTGGAAATCCCAAGACGATTGATCAGATCGAGAGAAGAGATTTCATCGGAGCCCTCCTCCTTGAGGACATGGATGATTTTCGACACCGTTTCGGGAGAAAGCTTTACCTCTGACGCCACACGGTAAATATAATCGCTCTCCACATCCGAAATCACAAGATCCGCTTCGCTGCCGGGAGTCATGCAGATCATCTTGTTGTCTTCATCGATCAAAAAGCTTCTGTGGTTTTCATCGCCGAAGTTCTCCCCGTGGCGCACCGCGTCCATGGCGTTCATGCGGGCCTGATAAAAATTGCGCCCGATTCCGTAGCCGATCGACCCCGAAAAGTTCAGATTTTTTTGCAGGTACGTATAAAAAGGGCACTCCAGAAAATTGTTTGTCAGCTTTGCAAGGGTGTCGCAGTCCGTGTAAATCTCGAAGCCGTCGCGGCTGTCTTTTACGGTCAGGCTACCGCTGTAGGGGCTGACGAGCGTCAGGATTTCTTTTTTGTAAGCGAGGAACTTCATCTCTGTATTGCTGTATTTTCGGGTCAGCAGTTCAGAGCAGGTGATCAGAACGTTAGCGGGGTAGCTCCTCCTGGCGCGCATCGCGTCGATCTTCGACACTACCTCTCTCACGGTGTTCGTCAGCGCGTTCTGGCTCGGGTAAATATAGTAGCAGGAATAGCCCATCTCCCGCATCCGCTCCGCCGTGGTGTAGAGATAGGTCAGTGCAAAATCAATTTCTCCGTTCCGGAATTTTTTCTCCACATAATGTGAGAACCGCTTCTCCTCCTCCTCGATGACGAGGTGGCCGTAGTGGCGGAAGGTGTTGTCATACTCCCGCGCGATGGTCGCGAGCGCGTTTTTCTCAATCGCCTCCGGCAGGGTCATTTTGTCCGCCATAAAATCCACCGCAACGCGCGAAAAATCCTGCTGCCTGCGACGGATGCTCTCTCGAAGCAGGATGCGGTAAGTGTTTTCAATGTCGATATCAAGATAACTCAGGCAAGGGGTATCGCCCTGACGAAGTTCCTCCATCACATGGTTGGGAATGACGCCGCTGGTGATAATCCCCTGAAAATCCGAATGAATTTTTTCATAGATTTCGCAAAGCTGCTCGATGGTCTCATAAACAAAATATGTGATTTCAACGTTTTCAGGAAACTGCAGTTTGTGTTCCTGAAGATATGTGACAAGATGCTGTTTCAGTGGCATTGCTATCCGATAAATCACCCAGGCGCCTCTCCTTTGCATGATGGAATGGGAATCACTTTTCAAAGTGACTTTACGTAAAAATGGCGGTTTCTCCCCCTGCCAAAGGCATAGGAAGAAACCAACAATTCATAAATGCAATCTTACCGTAGCTTTAGAATACGATGATTTCGAGGACTTGTCAATAAAAGGAATTTCGAGGCCTGCCGCCTGATCCCAGTCTGTGCGAAGGGCGAAGAAAATGCTGAAAAAGCGTCCGGCCCGGATGTAAAATCCCATCATTGATCAAATCATTCTTCAGAAGCATACAATAGCACAGGAGGTGCTTCTGTGCTTGATTTAAATACGATTCAAAATACCGCGAGAAGAATTCCGGATGCACAGGCCGTCATCAAAGGAAGCTCTGCATACCCGCAGCTGCGCGGAACCATGCGCCTGCATCAAATGGAGGGCGGCGTTCTCGTCACAGCCCTGGTACATGGGCTGCCGCAGGGGGAAGGCTCCTGCCCGGTGAATATATTCGGTTTTCACATTCACGAGGGAAAAGCCTGTACTGGAACCGACCAAGAGCCTTTCGCAAACGCCGACGGACATTTTAATCCGGGGAACTGCCCGCACCCGGCCCACGCAGGAGACATGCCGCCCCTGTTCGGCAACCGGGGCAGCGCATATTTATCCTTCTTTACGGACCGCTTCACTGTTTCACAGGTAATTGGGCATACGGTGATTGTCCATTTGCATCGGGATGATTTTACCACCCAGCCGTCCGGCGATTCCGGGCCAATGATTGCCTGCGGGATCATTGAACGAACTGGCTGGCAGCAGTGGCAGCAACCCCGATGGGGCTGTGTGATGCCAAACTGCTAAACTGAAAAACACCGACAGGAACTTCGCCTGCCGGTGTTTTTTATTCTACAGGCTGTTCAGACTCTTCGGCCTCACCGGCAGCTTCGCCGTTCGCGCCATCATCATGCGGTTGTGTCATGGGCACAAACTGCTCCACCGGCATCACCATGACAGGCGTCTGCTCCTTGGGCACATCGTCCGGCTCATTCCAGCTCTGCAGGGCGAAAAACATACCGGCCAGCGCCACAAAGGAGGCCGTTACCCCGCAGGCAATCGACCAGCTGCGGATATCCAGCGGGCCGAGAATCATTGCCCCCAAAGCCAGAATCAGACCAAAAACAAAAAAGAATTTTGCGATTTTTTCATCGGTATCCAGCACAAGAATCACTCCTTCTGCGAGGCCAGGCAGGTATACAGCCTGGCAAACTCCTGCATTGTCAACTGCTCGGCACGCACGCGGCGGTCAAGCCCTGCATCGTCGAGCGCTTTGCCCACCGTTTCTTTCGGCAGGGACAGCCCCGCTGAAACGGAATTGAGCATCGTCTTTCTTCTTTGCCCGAACGCCGCGCGCACCAAAGAGAAAAAGCCCGCTTCATTTTCTACCCGGACGGCGGGTTCTTTGCGCAGCGTCAGACGGATGACGGAGGAATCGACATTCGGCGCGGGCAGAAAGCTGCCGCGCGACACCTCAAATAAAATCTCTGGCTCGGCGTAGTAATGCACCGCCACCGTAACTGCCCCGCATTCCCGTGTGCCGGGCTGCGCACAGATGCGCCGCGCCGCCTCCTTTTGCACCATCACGGTCAGGGAGGTAATATCAAGCCGCTCCTCGAGCAGCCGCATGATGACAGGCGAGGTGATGTAATACGGCAGATTGGCGCACACCGACACCGGCATCCCGGCAAATTCGCGCTGGAGAAGCTCTTTCAGATCGAGCTTTAAGATATCGCCGTTGATTACCGTGACGTTATCATAATCCGCCAGCGTCTCTTCCAGCACCGGCAGCAGACGGCGGTCAAGCTCAACCGAGACCACCTTCTGCGCCCGTTCGGCCAGCTCACGCGTGAGCACCCCGATACCGGGGCCGACCTCCAGCACACCGGTTTCCGGCGCTGCTCCAGACTGCTCTGCCATGCGCGGACAGACCGTGGGGTTAATGAGGAAATTCTGCCCCAGCGCTTTGCTGAAATGAAAGCCGTGACGGCCTAAAATCTCTTTGATTGTTGCGATGTTGGATAGATTGTTCATGAAACCTCCGCTTGGTGTGATGCGGCCGTGGCCGGTAATCGGGCAATCAGGCAGCCTGCTACTCCTGCAGCTTGTCCGGATTGAGAGTAAATCGGTTGCGGTGAAAGCGGATGAGCTGCTCCTGCTGCATGCGCCCCAATTCTTTGGAAAGAGCGCTGCGGTTCACGCACAGAAAATCCGCCAGCTCTTCGCGTGAAAAGGGAATCACCGGCTCCATGGTTCCCTGCCGGCGCGCCTGCTCACCGAGGTAGGCCAGCACCTTATCCCGCGTACTCTTCTGTGAAAGGATTTCCATTTTGCGGTTCAAATACACATTCTTCTCCGCAAGCAGCTGCATCATGTTACGCAGAAGCGTGGCATGGTGCCCGCACATAGCCGGGCACGGCGACAGCAATTTTTCTGCGGAAAGACGCATCACGCGGCAGTCTGTGGAAGCGATGACCGAGACCGGACTCTGGCGAATCTGCGCGCAGGCCAGCGATTCCCCGAAAATCTCCCCCGCGGAAAACTCCGCGACGATCGACCGGCCGCCAAACAGGTCTTCCCTTACCACCTGCACCCGGCCCGACAGCACAACGCCGATCCATTCGACCGGTTCGCCCGCCAGCAGCACGATCTGATTCTTGGAATATTCCCTGACGCCGCTGTTCAGGCAGTTGATGATCGCTTCGCGATCCTGCTCCTCCACACCATGGAACAAGGCCGTGGACTGTAACATAGCATATTCTGGTTTCACGGTCTTCTCCCCTTTCCCCAGTTACCCCACGCAAAGTGCGGGGATGGATTGTTCCTGTGCAGAGCTTGCCCCTCATGCCGGGGCACCCGCTGAAAATCCACTTTTATACCAAGATCAAAAAAACCTTACTCAGCATAAAGAGCAACGCGCTTCGCCTAAATTTAAAACCATTTTACCACATCGCTCCAGAAAACAAAAGGCGAAGTTTTCTCCGGCAGTGCCCCACAAAGTTTTATAGAAGTCCTGCCAACAGCAGCTGCTGAGTGAGCAGTGCCGCGGCGGCCGCGCCGAGTGCGACCACCAGAAGCCCCTTGCCGCGAAACGCGAGCACCATCGCCACCAGAAGCCCAGCTGCCGAAGCCGCCGTGCCGCCCGCGGAATACAGAATCTGCGGGAAGGTCATGGCCGAAAGCACCGCGTACGGCACATATGCAAGAAAGGAGCGCACAAACCGACTTTCAAGCCGTCGCTGAAACACCGCCATCGGCAGCATACGGATCACATACGTGATCCCGGCCATCAGCAGAATGCAGGACACCACATAAGCAGTATTCATCCGGCTTCCTCCGTTTCCGCACAGTTTACCGGGTAGCGACGCGCCGCAAACGTGCAGGCGATCAGCGTGCACAAAATCGTCGCCCAGCCGGAGGAAATGCCGTGAAACAGCGGCACATAGCGGAACACACAGCTCAGCGCGGCAGAAAGCACCACCACCGTAGCCACCGGCCGCGACTGACGCGCCGGCGGAATAATAATGGCGATAAACATGCCATAAATCATAATTCCCAGCGCGGTGCGCAGGCTTTCGGGCAAAAAGCCCGTAGCCGCCGCGCCCAGAAAGGTACCAAACGACCAGCCGACCAGCGGCGTGGTGATCAGCCCGGCCAAATAGCGCGCGCCGACCATCCCCGGCTGCTGAATCGCAACGGCAAAGATTTCGTCGGTAATGCCGAACGAAAGCACAAGCCGCTGCAGCGTCGTCATTCCCCTGTCCACCTTCTGGGACAGGGAAAGCGACATCAGAAAATACCGCAGATTGATCACAAGGGTAGTAATGGCGATTTCCAGATACTTCGCGCCGTGCAGAATCAAATCAAACCCCGCAAACTGCCCGGCAGAGGTCACATTGGTGACGGAAATAAAAAGCGCCACCCAAATGGGCATCCCGCTTTGGGCCACCGTCATCCCGAACGCGAACGACACCGAAAGATACCCCAAACAGATCGGCAGACCGTCCTTCAGCCCCCGCTGAAAGCTGAGATCCGGCAAATCCGGATTCTCCTCCCCAAGGCCCGCCGGATTCTCACAGCAGTCCGCAGACAAGCGTTCCCATCTCCTCGCAGCCGACGGTTTTCAGGCCCTCTTCTTTCAAATCGGGCGTGCGCGCCTTCCGCAGGGCGGCGTCCACCGCCGCTTCAATGGCGGAGGCGGCCTGCGGCTGATTCAGGGAGTACCTCAGCATCATCGCCACCGAAAGGATCGTCGCCAGAGGATTCGCGATTCCCTGCCCGGCAATATCCGGCGCGGAACCGTGGATCGGCTCGTACATGCCCGGATTTTCCGCTCCCAGACTGGCGGAGGCAAGCATCCCGATGGAGCCGCTGATCATGGAAGCTTCGTCCGACAGAATGTCGCCGAACAGGTTGGAGGTGACGATCACGTCGAACTGGCCGGGATTGCGCACCAGCTGCATCGCGCAGTTATCCACGTACATATGGCTGAGCGCGACATCGGTGTATTCCGTTTCCCCGATGCGGGTCACCGTTTTGCGCCACAGGCGGGAGGAATCGAGCACATTGGCCTTGTCGACACTGCACAGGCGGCCGTTTCTCTTGCGGGCCATGTCGAAGCCCACGCGGGCAATGCGCTCGATTTCGGGCACGCTGTACATTTCCGTGTCGTAGGCGGCCTCGGCCCCGTCCACCTGCCTGGTGCCGCGCTCGCCGAAATAGATGCCGCCGGTCAGCTCGCGCACGACCATCAGATCGAGCGAGGAGCCGATGATGTCGGGACGGATGGGCGAAGCACCGCGCAGCGGCTCAAAAATGACGGCGGGGCGCAGGTTCGCGAACAGCCCGAGCGCCTTGCGGATGCCCAAAAGCCCTGTTTCAGGCCGCTGGTTGCCGGGCAGCACATCCCACTTGGGGCCGCCCACCGCGCCCAGCAGAACCGCGTCAGACGCCTTGCAGGTGTCGATGGTTTCCTGCGGCAGGGGGGGGCCCGCCGCGCGCATCGCACCGCCCCCTTTCTGAGAG
>OBZU01000108.1_pt1 | contig 51948 bp, 50 predicted proteins | sample 1495561 | NCBI WGS metagenome assembly OBZU01 (sample SAMEA2580250, study PRJEB22360) | human gut metagenome | biome: human gut; feature: human-associated habitat; material: faeces | place: Denmark | collected 2008/2010 | reverse complement strand
TTTGTATTCGCCGCCTTGTGTTAAAGTATCGTTCTTACCCGTTTCCATCGGCTGCCTCTGTCCGGCTGCCGGTCTGCTCGATCAGCAGCAGCTTTTGAGCCCGGCTGAGTTTTTTCAGGGCGGCCTCGCGCTGCAGCGCTTCGCTTTTTGTGAGATAGCTTTCCACGAATACCAGCTCCACCGGCCTGCGGGAGCGGGTGTACTTTGCACCCTTCCCGCTGTTATGCAGGGCTGTACGGCGGCACGGGTCGGTCGTATAGCCGCTGTACAGGGTGCCGTCGGCACAGCGCAGCATATAGGTGTAATATGTCGTGACTTTTTCGCTCTCCATGCGGTGTTCCTCCGCAGCTATTTTTGTGCGGCGATCTTCTCCGCCAGCTCCGTCAGATAAAGCCAGCGCTCCGTCTTTGCTTCCAGATCAGATTCGAGCTCCGCTTTTTGATCCATCAGGGTCTGCAGGCGCACATAATCACTGGCGGACTGGCCGATTTCCGCTTCGCATTCGGCGATTCTGGTTTCCAGCGCCGCAATCTCGTCCTCAATGGTTTCAAATTCCCGCTGCTCGTTAAAAGAGAATTTCAGCTTTTGCGCCCTTTTGGGCATCTCTTTGGGGGCGGGGGAATCTTTTTTAGCGGCAGGCTGCTGCGTTTCTTTCCGCTTTTCGTCGTAGTCGGTGTAATTCCCCGGGTACCGCAGAATGCTGCCGCCGTCGTTGACCTCGAAAATCATATCTGCAATTTTGTCCAGAAAATAACGGTCATGCGATACCGCGAGTACAGGGCCGGAGAAGGATTCCAGATAATCCTCCAGAATGGTCAGGGTTTCAATATCCAGATCATTGGTAGGCTCGTCCAACAGCAGAATGTTCGGGGCCTCCATCAAAATGCTCAAAAGATACAGGCGCCTGCGCTCGCCGCCGCTCAGTCTGCCGATCAGGGAATACTGCAGGTCGGGTGAAAACAAAAAGCGCTCCAGCATCTGCGACGCGGTAAAAGTGCCCTCCGAGGTTTTGATCTCACCCGCAACCTCGCAGATAAAGTCGTATACCCTCTGCTTCGGGTCAAGCTCTCGGGATTCCTGTGAAAAATATCCGATTTTAACGGTGGGGCCGACCTCTACAGTGCCCTCATCCGGAAGAAGCTGCCCCGCGATCAGATTTAATAGCGTGGATTTTCCGGCGCCGTTTTTGCCGACGATGCCGATCCGGTCCTCCCGTTCCATCAGGTAAGAAAAATCCTGGACCACCGTACGACCATCGAAGGCTTTGGTGATGTGTGACAGCTCAATGATCTTTTTCCCCAGTCGGCTCGATAAATGAGACAGCTGAACCGTATCGTCCGTTTCCGGCACGGTCTGATCCCTGAGCGCTTCGTAGCGGTCGATCCGGCTGCGGCTTTTCGTGCTGCGGGCCCTTGCGCCCCGCATGATCCATTGGTACTCCTTGCGCAAAAGCGCCTGCCGCTTGCGTTCGCTGGCTGCTTCCATTTCAGATCGCTGGGCTTTAAGCTCCAGATACTTCGAATAATTTGCCTCGTAAGTATAGAGCTTGCTGTGAGACAGCTCGACAATGTGGTTGACGACTCTCTCCAGAAAATACCGGTCATGGGTGACCATGATGAGCCCGCCGGTGAAGCGGACGAGTCTTTGCTCCAGCCAAGCGACCATTTCGCTGTCCAGATGGTTGGTCGGCTCGTCCAGAATCAGAATATCTGCAGGGTGAATCAGCGCGGTAGCCAGAGCCACGCGTTTTCTCTGCCCGCCGGATAACGTGCCCATTTTCGCGTCAAAGTCCGTGATGCCAAGACGCGTCAGCATAGATTTTGCCTCATATTCCTTCAGCTCGCGGAACTGTGCGGGGAACTCTGCAAACACCTGCTCCAGCACAGTGTAGTCATCCTGAAAAGGCGGATTCTGCGGGAGATAAGACAGCTGTATGTTGGGGTTCATGGCAATGGAGCCTTCGTCCGGCGGCTCGACACCGGCCAGGATTTTCAGCAGGGTGCTTTTCCCGGTACCGTTGATCCCAATGATTCCGACCCGGTTCCCCTCGTTCAGATACAGCGAAACATCCTGCAGCAGCTGCTTCATCCCATAATTTTTTGAAATTTTCTCTGCGGACAGTAGCATGGATTGCTCCTTTTTCATTGACTATTCTATTGATAACAGCAAGATGATAACCCGGAATGATCTTTCTCAGCGGGCATCCCGGAACGGGTTCATCATGCTTTCCTATTTTTCAATATTATAACAGGATGGAATCTCAAAGCCATTGTTATTGCAAAATGGTTGAAGCTACACGAGGCTTATCCTGTTTCAATGCTCTCTCAGGTATCGAAAGCTCTGCTTTCGCTTATGCCGTGAAGTTATTATAACATCAAACTGGAAGACATGAAAAAGAGGATATACTCCAAGCTGTTTTTTTCTTCAGACTGATGTTTCAATGCTCTCTCAGGCATCGAAAGCTCTGCTTTCGCTTATGCCGTGAGGTTATTATAACATCAAACTAGCAGACGTAAAAAGAGAGTACTGCTAAGCGTTTTTTCTTTAGGCTGATGTTTCAATGCTCTCTCAGGCATCGAAAGCTTTGCTTTCGCTTATGCCGTGAGGTTATTATAGCACAGATTCGAACGCGTATCTACCGTGCACCGATCGCCGGTTTTCAATCATCAACAGATGGTTGGAGCAGCAGCTGTCCTGTTCTGCTCCTCTTAGCGATAAAAAGACTGCAATAAAAAAAGAGCGCGAAAGCGCTCTCCTGTTCATACAGTTCAATCTGTTGGGGCGTAAAAAAATGTGTTGTTGTCCACAATCCGGCACCATTTTTGGTGTTCCAACACATGGATGATATCACTGCGCTTTGCACCCTTGCCAATCGCTTTGGTGATATCCGAAATGCGGATCAGCTGATTTGCATTTTGCTGAAAAACAACGAGCAGTCGGTCTCTTAAATCTTCCATAGAGGAAGCCGTTTTGGCTTTTACCTGCTTTACGCCGGCAAGACACTCCGGGTGTTTCTTCATATAAAGAACATACACGGCTTTGATACGGCTGAGCAATGCGGGGGAAATATGGATTAACTCCGGCAGTTCTTCAAACCGACAGTTCACAAGGTCGCGCATCCATTTATAGCTGTGAAGATCGCAATAGCGAAGAAAATCAGAATAACTATCGCTAAAATAAATTTGCTTGATTTCGTCCATTACGTTCATCCTTCCGTTTTTATGACACAAAAAATAATTATACTCGGTATTTTTATCAGATACAAGGCTTGACTTTTCCAGGAGATGAATGATTGCGAAACACTCTCCTGGAAAAAGTAAGAAAATAAATGGTGTTTTCCTTCAACTGATCGCGTTTGGAAGCAGTATCAAAATAAAAATCCACCGGCGCAAGCGGTGGATTTTTATTTTTTGCATGAGATTTTTTCCTTGCAAAAAATGCCTGATACGAACAGCGATAAACCGCATGTTTTGACCGCATACTAACAGAAAACAGAGGATGTAGGGGGTATCTCTTTTGGACAGAGATTTATTAATTCAGCAAGTAAAAAGTGAATACGCTCGCTTGGCGCAGTTGGAAAACCGCGAATATGTTACAAATCAGTCTTACAGCGGCGTTTCACCGGAAGCGTATTATGAAAAAACGTTGGAAAAAGCGATTCGCGATATTTCTGCAGGAAAGTATGACGACTGCATTTCCGGTCAGCAGGTAGTGGAACGGATTGCAAACCGCAGTACAAAAGCCCGGCGGATTCAGAACACCATCGAATCCACACTGCACAATATGGAAATTGCCGAAGAAATCATGGCATTAAAATCGGACGACAAAAATACACAGGACTTGAAGGAGAAAAACGAGCGACGAGCCGAGGCAATTCCTCAGATGATCCGCGAAATGAAAGAGGAACTGGCCCGGGAGGAGCTGGATGCCGAAAGTCCTAATGTGATAGGAGGCGGCGGGAATGGATAACGATCCCGGTACCATCAAAGAAATGCACGAGGAAGAGGGACGCGAAAAGATCAAGAAGCTTCAGAAGAAGATCGACATCACCAAATATAATATGGAGGTATCTTCAGAGATTCTCTCCGAAACGCCCTCGGACACACAGAAAGAAAAACTGATAGAAAAAAATAGACGGCGCCAGCACGGAATCGCGGGCCTGGAAAAGGAAATTCGCGACATTGAAGAGGTGCTGGAAAAATAAGAACAGAGAAAGCGGAGTCACGTTGGTGCCTCCGCTTTTCTGTGGCTATTTGTCATTGCCCGGCTTGTGTCTGTTGGCGGACTGCTTTTTGTGGTTGCGTCCCTCTCCGTCATTGGCGCTCTGAGCCATTGTCTGGCCGCCTTTCGCTTTTTGCTCACGGATTTCTTTGGGGTCGATTTGACTGTCTTTCGCCATGATATCACCTCTTCCATAGAATTCGCTGTGGATAGCGCATTATTCCGGGTCGAAAACAAATACTAAATTCGGGGTGATGATTTGGCAAGAGGCAGCACATTTTTTGAAGAAATAGAGCAGCATCTGCTTTTGGATGAAAAGCCGTCCCGCTTCTTATCAGAACTTACCGATTTCCACGCCCTCAGCGAGTATCCGTTCAACCTGCTTGAGCAGCTGCAGAACACGCCGCAATCCCCCGAGCACCACCCGGAGGGTAGTGCATGGAACCATACTTTGTTGGTAGTGGACGAGGCTGCAAAGGTCAAAGCGAAAAGCAGCGATCCCCGCGCTTTCATGTGGGCCGCGCTGCTGCACGACATCGGCAAGCCCTCTACTACCGCGCGCAGAAAAAGTAAAATCACATCCTATGACCACGACAAAGTGGGTGCGAAGCTCACAAAAGAGTTCCTCAGCTTTTTCACAGCGGACACGGAATTCATTGAGCGGGTGACCCAGCTGGTTCGGTATCACATGCAGATCCTGTTTGTGGTGAAAAATTTGCCCTTTTCTGATGTGGAGGGAATGAAGCGGAATACAGACATCCGGGAGATCGCCCTGCTGGGCCTTTGTGACAGACTGGGAAGAAAAGGGGCCGATCGGCGCCGTGAAGAGGAAAATGTTCGTACTTTTTTGAAAAAAGCAAATTGCATTCAGGAGGAAAACCATATGAAACCGAATCCGGACAACCGCGCGGATAATGTGGAGAAAATTCAGCATAACATTGATATGACCATCGAAAATATCCACCGCGCCAACGAAATGATAGAGAAAACATCCGATGAGAAAATGAAGAAGGATCTGAAAGCCAAAAATGAACGCCGGGTAGAAGCTCTCGGCGACATGCGGCATGAGATCAAGGATGAAACAAATGCTGCGAAAAACAACAGGCTCCAGTAAGTCTGATATATTTGTAAAGAACAGCAGCGGGCGACAACAAAAATCGCTTGGAAAATCATCTAAAAAGCAACGCAGGGCTGCGAAAAATGCAGCCCAAAGACAGCACTGATGTCGGATTAATATATCATAATAGAAACCAGCGAAAAGCCGCCTTTCGGGCTGTCCTTCGTAAAACAGTATTATCTTGGAAGTGTGGCGTAGCGTAAAAGCTACGCCATTTCTTCCTGTATCGGGTTATTCAGTTCTGGCGGAATCCCACTAAATCATAGCTGATGTGAATATTCTGCTTGCGTTTCCTATCCGATTTATCCGGTGTTTCCACAAAGACTTTGCTCACCAAATCATTCACTATAGCAGGCGTCAGCTCCGTAGTGAAAAGTGCCTAATCGTAACGTCAGAGTGCCGGTAAACAGATTGCTGCGCCTATCCGACCAGTCAAGGGCCGGGTAGTATTTTCCCGCAAAGAACGGCAGGAAAATCTCCACCTTTAAACCCATTGACAGGCCGGGTTTTTGCCGTACCCTTTCGCCGCCGAAAACGAGGAGCAGGAACAAATTCCCGCCCCTCGTTTCTGTCTGCTTCATTCTGCGGCAAAACCGGCTTCGCTATGTTGGTGTTATCCATCAGTTGTTGCGGGGCCAGCCCCGTACCCCGGCTTCTTTCAGAGAGAAGAAAGGGCAAAAGGCGTTGTCAATGGAAATATGGAATAGCGGACGGAACTGAGCATAAGGCGCAAAAGCCCATTGTCATAAGCCGTACCCCCCACTCACCGGGCGAGTGGGGGAGTGCAAGAGGGAGAACACGCTCTTGATGCCTTGCACCACTTCGGGTCAATTTCCGAGCTGTTGACAAAGTACATAATTTCAATAATTTATCGTACTCCTATCAACTTTTCTACTTCCCATTTATGTTGAAGCAAAGTACAGCCGCCTTGCTTATTTTCTGCCTTATGTTTTCCTATTAGCCGTATTTTTTCAAAGAAAGGCGACTGCAACACTTCAATAATTGAAGTAGTCTTTAGATTCAATTCTGAATATGGGGAGAATGGGCAAGGCTCCGCATTGCCCAACGGGTTAATATGAAAAAATCCCCGGCCAGCGGCCAAACATCCACCCATATATTTTTCATCACCGGGAAAAGAAATGAAGCTCATATTTTTAAGGTCACATTTCAACTTATGTATATTTTCATCTAACATAACAGCGTCATTCTTGGACAGAACAAGATTTTCAGTGCCTTTTTCTACCGGTACATACTCCACATAAAACAGAATGCCACAGCCCTTTTGCTGTAAGGTGGAAACATACTCCCTGCTTATAACGGTATCTAAATTGTTCTTTGTGACTGTTATAGATGTACCAAAAAGAATATTCCTCTGCCCTAGTTCTTCCATGACTTTCTCAATCTTCGTGGAAATACCGAGTCCGCGCCGTAAATCCGTTTCTTTGGAGTTGCCCTCACTGCTTAAAATAGGGATTATGTTTCTCCGTTGGTCAAATAGATTGATGTATTCTGCGTCAATTAAAGTTCCGTTTGTAAAAACAGGAAATGCAATGTTTGTAAAATTTGAGGCCATTTCTACAATCTCTCGGCGCAACAATGGTTCGCCGCCAGCAAGCAGAATAAAAGAGATACCTAAATCGGCCGCTTCACAAAAAATCCTGTTCCAATCCTCGGTGTTCATTTCCATTTTGGCCATTGTAGTATCGCATATACCGCCAGCCCTCGCGTAACATCCTGTACAATACAGGTTGCATTGTGAAGCGACACTTGCAATGAGAAAGGGCGGGATATGAACCCCTGCTTGCTCATAGTCATTCCTTATCTTTGCGCTTGCTTGCATGGTGGGAATAAACTTTGTTATGAAGCGCCGCCCATTTTTATCCTTCAAATAAAATCGGGCCGCCGTTTGTAAGATTGTTGCAATACCTCGTTCCATGTGAACATTTATATCCATAGTCACCTATCCTTTCTGTTTAGCGCCAACTTCGGGCCTACTTCGAGGTGTTGACAAACCCCGTCATCTGGGATGAAAACACAAAAAAGTAATGGGACAGGCAAAAAAATAGCGCCTTGGAGGTTATCCTAAGCACTTAATCATTCGTTTGAGGTTCAAGGCGGTTGCCGAAAGGAGGCAGTGGTCTTCCGCTGCCTCTATTCCTCGCCTGAACAGGCACCTTAAGTTGTGCATCCATTTCTGGGCCGCAAAGCTGCCCTCACACCAAATCTGCCGCAGGCCGAGAATACGCTTGTGGGTAGAAGCGTCGTCCGTTTTCCGCTGCCTTTTTACGGCTTCCTCAAAGATGTTCTTCCGGATGGTTCGGCTTCGGTGGCTGTTGCTCACACATTTGCTCAGCATCGGGCAGGCCCGGCAGTCCTTCCTGTCGGCTCTGTATATCCGGCAGATATTGTAGCTCTCCCTCTCAAGGCTCCGCAGTGTCAGTTCCTTTCCCCATGGACAAAGGAAGCAGTCCTTTTCCGCATCGTACCGAAAATCCTCGCGCTTGAGCTCCACCTTGTAGGTCGCCCCGCCCGTTTCCCCGGGCGTGTGCAGCCGGATGCCCATATCCTCCATTGCCCGGTAAATCATGCTGGTGCCGTAGGCGCTGTCCGCGCCGGCTTCCTGAATTTCCAATCCCATGTGTTCCCGCATGTATTCGATGCGCCCCAGGTATGGCTCCGAATCGTTCGCGTTTCCTGGCGTCACCGCCACGTCTACCACGATTCCATGAGCGGCGTCTACGCTTTGGTGATCCAGATAGTGCATCCCCTCCGGTTTCCCCGACCGCCGCAGCATCCCGGCATCCGGATCGGTGGTGCTGACCGTCTTTTCCACTTTTGTGCTTTCCTTTTTCTCACGTCCGGCACGCTGCGGCTTGACGGCGCCGGATGACTCCAACCTCACACGTTCCTCTGCTTCATACCGGTCCAGCCGTTCCATGTAGTCCGTTGTCTCGCGCTCCGCCAGCACTTTTGTATTCGCCTTAAAGGAAGCATTCGCTTTTACATGCGTGGAATCTGTCAGAATGATCTTTCCATCCACCAGTCCCTTTTCCATGCATAGATGCAGAATATGCTCGAACAAGTGGCGGAACACATTTTTTCCATGAAATCGCCTGCGCCGATTTTGGGAGATCGTAGAGTGATCAGGCACCCGGTCATCCAGATCCAACCCCAGAAACCACCGGTAGGCCATATTTACTTGAATCTCCTGCTCGATGCGCCGTTCCGATTCGATTCCGTACAAATACCCGACCAGCAGATATTTTACCAGCACTACCGGATCGACCCCAGGCCTTCCGTTATCTGGGCAGTACAAATCCCGAACCTCGTCGTAGATGAAGCTGAAATCCACAGCCTTTTCCAATTTTCGCAAAAAGTGCTCCTGCGGCACCAGATCCTCAAGGGTGATACAGTGCATTTTTATTTGTACCCCGGCTCGCTCTGTCAGCATCCCTAAACACATCCTACTGCTTTTTCTTTGCCTATATTATACCATTTTTGCCCTTCCTTTTGCTACTTTGTCAACACCTCGAACTTGGCCCGAAGTTCTAAAGTGCAACCAGTTTTGCAAGATGTTCCAAGAGCCTTGCATGCTGCTTCCATAGTTCGTCATAGCCTTTTTGCAGTTCTTCAATTTCAGATGGATAGGCAGTATGAACTTATGACGAACTACCTTCAGGCGGCTTTTTCTTTTGTACAAATAGGGAAAATAGTTTTATATGTTTTCTGTGTGTAAGAGTCGCTTTAAAATATCAAATATCTAGCCCAAAATCAGTTATACCGGCACCTATCGAGATGTTTTCCTAGCCTGATCGACTGCGCCTAAACCATAGCCGTAAACAAAAAAGACTCACAAAGCAATGAAGCTTTGTGAGTCTTTTGGTGCCGGTGATCGGACTTGAACCGATACCCTGTCGCCAGGACTGGATTTTGAGTCCAGCGCGTCTGCCAATTTCACCACACCGGCAAGAACAACGTGGCTTATTATAAACTATTTTCGACTAAAAATCAAGCGCCTACACAAAAAATGTTTTGCAGGGGCCGCTGCTCCATGAAAAACGGCGGCCCCGCTTAAAAAACCGATCTTTAGTTTTACTTTTCCTGCTTGTGAATGCCGCTGTACACGATTCCGCGCATGGCGTCTACTGTTACGGTGGTTCCGCTTTTCAGCAGCTGCGTGGCGTTTTCCGCATTGACGATCACCGGCTTGTTCAGGGCCATCCCGGCAATCGCCGCGTGGGAATTGAGCCCGTCCTGCTCGGTGACGATCGCAGCGCTCAGGCGGATCAGCTCCATCAGTTTGTTTGTCGTGTGGGGCAGCACCAGAACATCGCCGGGCTTAAAGCGCTGCCAGGCTTCTTCCTCCGTCTGGCAGACGCACAGGTTGCCGCAGGCATAGCTTTGGTTGACGCCGCGCCCCGAAACAAGGATGTCTCCCACCATCTGCACCTTCAGCAGATTGGTGGTGCCGGAAAAGCCCACGGGCACGCCGGCCGTGATGACGACGACGTCGCCGTCCTTGACCAGGCCGCGGTCTCTCGAGACCTTTACCACATGGTCAAACAGCTTGTCGGTGTTAATCTGTTCCTCCACCATAATCGGAATCACGCCCCAGGAAAGGTTCATCTGGCGGCGCACCGTTTCGCTGGTGGTACCGGAAATAATGGGGCAGGCCGGGCGGTATTTCGAAACCATCCGGGCGGTTCTGCCGGATTTCGAAACCGTGATGATCGCCACAGCACCCAGATCGTGCGCCGTGGTGCAGGTAGCGTGAGAGATCGCAGAAGTAACGTTTGGCGATTCCTTACCGACCAGCTGTGCAAAGCGGGATTTATAATTGATATCGCGTTCGGTACGCTCGGCGATGATGGACATCGTCTTGAGGGACTCAATGGGGTATTTGCCGGCAGCCGTTTCGCCCGAAAGCATGATCGCGCTGGTGCCGTCGTAGATGGCGTTTGCCACGTCGGTGGCCTCCGCACGGGTGGGGCGTGGATTCTTCATCATCGAATCCAGCATCTGGGTGGCGGTGATGACCTGCATGCCGCCGCTGTAGCCCTTCTTGATCAGACGCTTCTGCACGACGGGGATTTCCTCCAGAGGAATCTCTACGCCCAGATCGCCGCGGGCGATCATGATGCCGTCGGCTACGCGGATGATCTCGTCAATATTGTCCACGCCCTCACGGTTTTCAATTTTGGCGATAATGCGCATGCTGTGGCAGTTCAGCTTTTCCAGCTCACTGCGCAGCTCGAGGATGTCGCGGGCGCTGCGCGTGAAGGATGCGGCAATAAAATCAAAATCCTCCTGCACGGCAAAGGCGATGTCGCTTTGATCCCGCTCGCTGATGAACGGCAGGGAAAGCTGTACGCCGGGCACGTTCACACCCTTGTTCGCGGAAAGGGTGCCGCCGTTTAATACGGTGCAGAGAACATCGGTATCGGTACAGGATTCCACTCTCAGCTCGATCAGTCCGTCGTCGATCAGAATGTGAGAACCGTGGTCTACGTCCTTCGGCAGATTGGCAAAGGTGACGCTGACGATTTCATCTGTTCCGTCAACCTCTCTTGTGGTCAAAGTGAATTTCTGGCCCTGCTTCAGCGTGACCTGCGGGGTCGAAAAGGCTCTGATGCGCACTTCGGGGCCTTTTGTATCAAGCAGCAGCGCGATGGGAAGATCCAGCTCCTGACGCAGCTTTTTCACCATATCGGAGCGAACCTTCTGCTCTGCATGGGATTGGTGGGAAAAGTTCAGACGGGCCACATCCATGCCGGACAGCATCAGCTGACGAAGAACAGCTTCTTTATCGGTTGATGGGCCAAGCGTACAGATGATTTTCGTTTTTCTCACGGTAATTCCTCCATTCGAACGGGCGGGTTTTATGGTTGAGCGCACAGCGCAAATCCTGATTTTCTTCACGCTAATACTACATCATATTTCGTGAAAAATCAAACAAATATTAATGAGGTAAAAGAAAATAGGTACCTTCTCTGGATTACAAACAGATATTGAAAAATTTTATGATAACATATACAATAAGAAAAGAGAAAATGAAACGGCATTCGGCCGCGATCATGCGGTGCGGTGCCATAAAGGGAGGAGTGCGCAGCGTGGGGCTGTGGAAAAGGAACGGCCGGTCCGGCCGCCGCGGGGAAAGAGTACTCAAAAGCCAGCCCGGCTGGCGCGGTGTAAATCAGGTAAGGCGGCTGCGGATTCTGATGACGGTGATCGCGGTGGTCATTCTGATTTCGGTAACGGCGGGTCTGCTGCTGGTTTGGTATCAGCTGCATCCGTCTTTGGAGAAGGAGCTGTTCGCGTCCTCGGCTCCGGAATATTCGGAGCCGGTGCAGTCGTCGGCGGCCAGCAGTGCGCCGGATCTTCTGGTACTGGTCGGCAGCGGGCGGGGTTTAATGGAGGGCGTTGTGCCCGATCTGACGGAACAGGACGGAGTCCAGGTGGACAAGCGCCTGGCTGCGGCGTATGAAGAGATGAAGAAAGCCGCGGCAGATAGCGGCGTTGCGCTGAAGATCACGCGGGGCTATGTCACGGCGGAGCAGCAGGAAGCGCTGTACAAACAAAAGGTGCAGGAGCTGGTGGCGGCGGGCTACACACAGGTGCGCGCCGAGGATACGGCGCAGTCTTTGGTGGAGCGCGGCGGCTACAGTGAATACCAGACCGGCCTTGCGGTGGATTTTGAGCTGACCGGCGGAACCGGCGGGGCGCAGTCGGAATGGCTTTTGGTCAACGGCCCTCAATACGGCTTTATTCTGCGGTATCCGGAGAACAAAACGAGCGTTACCCAAAAGAATGCAGAGCCGCAGCATTTTCGCTACGTAGGGCAGGAAAATGCCCAGCGCATGCGCCAAATGGGCTTTTGTTTAGAGGAGTATGTCTCTTATCTTTCCAAACAATCGAAAAAATAAAGATTTTGCTGGAAATACTACTTGATTTTTCAATCGCATTGTGTTAAAATTCCTTTGTTATACTTATATTGATAAGTTGTACTTTCGTTGAAAGAGGTGACAGGAATGAAGGAAGCAATCCATCCGAAGTACCAGAAGACGACCATTAAATGCGCTTGCGGAAATGAGATCGAGACACGGTCTACCAAAGACAACATCCGCGTTGAAATATGCTCCAAGTGCCATCCGTTCTTCACCGGCAAGCAGAAGCTGATTGATACCAGCGGTCGCGTGGACACATTTAAAAAGCGTTACGGTCTTCAGGGCAAATAATCATCCTGAAGCATCCTGCGGAAGTTTTAGCTGGAATTATGGGGGGCGGCGCGATGCGCCGCCCGTCTTTTTATCCTTACTTGTGAAAAGGCGGGGCGGGCTTATGACAGAATACAAAACCATCAGTCAAAATGCCTGTGCGGAATTTACGGAGCGTCGTTCCCGGTTTATCGGCTATGCAAGGCCGGTTTCTACCGAGGAGGACGCGATTTCTTTCCTGAACGAAATCCGCCAGAAGCATTGGGATGCTTCCCATAACGTATACGCTTATTCGCTGCGCGGCGGCCAGCTGCGCCGGTACTCCGACGATGGCGAGCCGCAGGGCACGGCAGGGATGCCGGTGCTGGAGGTTCTGCAGAAACCAGGCATTGTCGATGCGGCCATTGTGGTGACTCGTTATTTCGGCGGTGTGCTGCTGGGCGCGGGCGGTCTTGTGCGCGCGTATTCCCATGCGGCCTCGCTCGGCATTCAGGCGGCAAAGCCCATTGTCATGCGCCTTTGCTGGCTGCTGGAGCTTTCGTGCGATTATTCGCAGTACGGGATTCTGGCGGCGCTGATTCCGGAGTGCGGCGGTGTGGTGGATGATTCGGATTTTACCGAAATCGTCACGCTGCGCTTTCATATGGCGCAGGATGACGTGCCTTTGTTCCGCAAACGGCTGGCGGATGCCACCGGCGGAACGGTGGAGGCAGAACAAGCGGGAGAAAAATATTTTGAGTGGAAGCAGGAGTTTTAGGCCATCTTTGCGTATATCCTTATGAGAGGATTGCGGGTGATCATTATGACCGTAAGAGAGAGAACTCAACTGCTCGAAGAGCAAATTTTGTCGCCTTATGCGACATTATCGAAAAAGACCCAGGGCCGGGACCGGCCTGAAGAGGAATGCGAGATGCGCACGCCGTTTCAGCGTGACCGCGACCGCATCATTCACTGCAAGGCGTTTCGCCGGTTAAAGCACAAAACACAGGTGTTTTTGTCGCCCGAAGGCGACCACTACCGTACCCGGCTGACCCACACGCTCGAGGTTTCGCAAATCGCACGAACCATCGCGCGCGGATTGCTGCTCAATGAAGATCTGACCGAAGCGATCTCGCTCGGGCACGATTTGGGACATACCCCGTTCGGCCACGCGGGCGAGCGGGTGCTCAACGAGCTTTGCGAGCACGGCTTTCGGCATAATGAGCAGAGCGTGCGTGTGGTGGAGAAGCTCGAAAACGAGGGCCGGGGCCTGAACCTGACCAAAGAAGTGCGCGACGGGATTCTGTGCCATACCAGCGGAACCCAGGCGCAGACGCCGGAGGGACGCATCGTCCGCCTGGCGGATAAGATCGCTTACATCAATCACGATATTGACGACGCAGTGCGCGCGGGCGTTTTGTCCGAGCGGGATATCCCCGAGCACATCACGAGTGTGCTCGGCACCCGAAGATCAGTGCGTATCGGTACGCTCGTCAAATCCGTGATCCGCGCAAGCGACGGGGCAGAGATCCGCATGGAAGAGCACATCTTTCCGCTGTTTTTGGAACTGCGCCAGTTTATGTTTGAAAAGGTCTATTTCAATCCTTATGCCAAAAAGGAGGAGGAAAAGGTTCCGTTCCTGATCAAAACTCTGTTTGAGTACGCGAAGAATCCCGCGCATTTGCCGCCGGATCTGCGCGAAACAGCGGAACTGGAGGGAACCGAACGGGCCGCCGCGGATTTTATTGCCGGTATGACCGACCGGTATGCCGTGGTGCTGTTTCAGGACATCAGCGTCCCAAGATCCTGGGACCATTGAGCACCGGGGATAGGAGGGGGATCAGTTGGCGCTGCCGGACGATTTTTTACAGGAGCTGAAAAGCCGAAGTGATATTGCCGACGTGGTTTCATCCTATATCAATCTGCGGCACAGCGGCAGAACCTTTTCCGGGCTCTGTCCGTTTCACAGCGAAAAGACGCCGTCGTTTCATGTGTACCCCGAAAACGGTTCATTTTACTGCTTCGGGTGCGGCGCGGGCGGCGATGTGATCACGTTTATCCGCCGGATTGAAAATCTGGATTATATGGAGGCCATCCGGCATCTGGCACAGCGGGCCGGGATTTCCGTGCCGGAAAGCGACGCGGATCAGGGCCTTGCCAGAGCCAAGGGGCGCATTCTCGAAATCAACCGCGAAACCGCGCGGTTTTACCACACCCAGCTGATGAGCGAGCAGGGCACGCCGGGGCGGGAGTACCTGTTGGGCCGCAGTTTGACCCCGCAGACGATCCGCCATTTCGGGCTGGGTTACGCGCCCGATTCGCGCTTTACGCTCGTCAATTTTCTCAGCGGCAAGGGCTATACGCCCGAAGAGCTGCTGCAGGCCAATGTCGCGGTCCGGGCTTCTACCGGCCGGGTGATGGATCGTTTCTTCGCCCGCGTGATGTACCCGATCATCGACCTGCGCGGGAATGTGATTGCGTTCGGCGGGCGGACGCTGGGGGACAACAAGCCGAAATATCTCAACACGTCCGATACGCTCGTTTTCCATAAAAGTACGGGGCTGTTCGCGATGAACTTCGCGAAAAACAACGCGAAGGACGGCCTGATTCTGGCCGAGGGCTACATGGATGTGATCGCGCTGCATCAGGCGGGATTTCAGAATGCCATCGCCACGCTTGGCACGGCGCTTACAACAGAGCAGGCACGGCTTCTGGCGCGCTACACAGGAGAAGTTTTCCTGTGCTACGATTCGGACGAAGCCGGGCAGAAGGCCAGCTCCCGCGCGATTCCGCTTTTGCGGGACGCGGGGCTTACGGTACGAGTGCTCAGTCTGAGCGCAGGGAAAGATCCGGACGAATTCATGCGCTCCTACGGCGAGCAGGGACCGGCGCGATTCCGCCAGCTGATGGAAAGCAGCGGCAACGACGTGGAATACCGCCTGCAAAAGCTGCAGGCCGGTCTCAACCTGCAAACGTCCGACGGAAAGGTGGCGTACCTCACCGGTGCGGCAGAGCTTCTTGCTACGCTCGACAACCGCATGGAGCAGGAAATTTACGCAGGCCGCCTGGCGGAGGAAATCGGGATCGAGCGGTCCTCGATTCTGATGCAGGTGGATAAAAACATGAAAAAGCGGCGAAAGGATCAGCAGCGGAAAGAGTTCAGGGCGTTTCAGCAGCAGACGGCGGGAATCCGCGACACCGTGAATCCGGAAAAAAGCCGGCATTTGCGTGCGGCCAATGCGGAGGAAGCGCTGATTGTTTACCTGATGCAGCATCCGGACGCGGCAAAGACGCTGGAAGCGGCTCTGCCGCCCGAAAATTTCGTTACCGCATTCAATCGTCGATTATATACGGTCATTCTGGGGAAGATTAAGGATGGCAAGGCATGCGGCCTTACAGACCTTGCGGGAGAATTCTCCGTGGAAGAGATTTCTTCTGTTGCGAAAATGCTGGCAGATTACCATCAGGTCAATGTGACTGCTCAGGACGCAAAGGAGTACCGGAATGTGATTTTACAGGAAAATGCAAAGCTGGAGCCGCAGGACGCAGCTGCCGCGGCGCCGCAGGACATTCGGGACTATCTGCAAAGACTAAGGGAGCAGAAAAAATAGGGGGAACTACCAATGGAAATGCCTGATAAGAAGACAGTCATCAGAGATCTGATCGAACTGGGAAAAAGCAAAGGACAGCTTTCGACGAAAGAAATTCTGGACGCTCTCGGCGAGCTGGATTTTGAGCCGGAGCAGATTGAAAAGTTTTACGATACACTCGAAAGCCAGGGCGTTGAGATCATAGAGGATTTTGCCAATATCCCGCTCGAAGGACTCGATATCCCCAGCGGCGAAGGCGAGGATGTGGAGGCTGCTCTGGCCACCGAAGGAATTGCCATCGACGACCCCGTTAAGGTATACCTCAAAGAGATTGGCCGCGTTCCGCTGCTCACCCCCGAAGAGGAAATCGATCTGGCCATCCGCATTTCAAACGGAGACGAAGCCGCAAAGAAGCGTCTCTCCGAAGCGAACCTCCGTCTGGTCGTCAGCATCGCCAAGCGTTACCTTGGCCGCGGAATGCAGTTCCTCGACCTGATTCAGGAGGGAAACCTCGGCCTCATTAAGGCGGTCGAAAAATTCGACTACACCAAGGGCTTTAAATTTTCTACCTATGCAACGTGGTGGATTCGCCAGGCCATCACCCGTGCGATTGCCGACCAGGCAAGAACCATCCGCATCCCCGTGCATATGGTGGAAACGATCAATAAAGTGAAGAAGGTATCGAGCCAGCTTCTGCACACGAACGGCCACGAGCCGACAGCCGACGAAGTATCTCTGGAGCTGGACATGCCGGTCGATAAGGTTCGCGAGATCATGCGGGTCGCGCAGGAGCCGGTATCGCTCGAAACCCCGATCGGTGAGGAGGAAGACAGCCACCTCGGCGACTTCATCCCCGACGATGAAGCGCCCGCCCCGGCGGATGCCGCTTCCCACACGCTTCTGCGTGAGCAGCTCGGCGAGGTGCTCGACACCCTCACTCCCAGGGAAGAAAAGGTGCTTCGCCTGCGTTTTGGCTTGGAAGACGGCCGTTCCCGCACACTGGAGGAAGTGGGTAAGGAGTTTAACGTTACCCGTGAGCGCATTCGCCAGATTGAGGCAAAGGCGCTGCGCAAGCTCCGTCGTCCCAGCCGCAGCAAAAAGCTGAAAGACTTCCTGGATTAATGGAAGGAGCCTCGTCATGCACATGACATTAGAAACGGACTATGCGGTCAGGATCGTGGATTTTCTGGCGGCGTCCAATCAAAAGGCAGATGCGCGCAGCATTTCTGAGGGAACCTGTGTTCCGCCGCGATTTGCGCTGAAGATTCTGCGCAAGCTGGTTTCCGACGGGATCGTGCAGTCCTATAAAGGGGCGCACGGCGGTTATACGCTGGCCCGCCCCGGCAGCCGGATCACTCTGCGCGAGGTCATTGAATCGGTGGAAGGCCCGTACATGATCAGCCGGTGCCAGCAGGATGAATATGCCTGTACGCATCAGGCTTGCCGGTATCACCGCATCTATGCCGAAATTTCGGAATCGGTGCGCACGCAGCTGGATTCCTACACCTTTTCTCAGGTAGAGCCGTGCGGAGCGGCCTGCCGTTCCGTAAAGGAGCAAGAGAAAGGGAAAGCGGAGGGCTGTCCCGGAGTGAATAAGCAATTGCCCTGATGCAGACGGGGAAAAATAAAAAATATCATGGCTTCGTTTTACCGGCGCTGCCATATAGAAAAGGGAAAGGAACTGTTGGATACAGTTCCTTTCCCTTTTTCTGTAGAATAACCACCGGCTGTGCCAGCGAATCGGAAAAGAGTGTTTGGCTGGTAGAAATCTGAAAGAAAACGCTCTCAAAAGCTTTTTAATACCCTGTTCACCGTGTGTTGTAATCTGTATTGAAAAGCAGAACCGGCGAAAACAGAAGGAAAGATAAAATCAAACAGCCCGTAAAGCAAATGGAATTCTCTTGAAATATCAGGCCGTATCAGGCGCTGCAATGGCCGGGGGCGACTGTTGGTTATACCAGTGCGCGAAAAGCATCAGCTACATGATCGGTTTATGCTTCTAAATTGCGATAAGAAAATTACTCAAATGAAATATTGTTATTTATTTATATAACTTTGACAATAAAACAACGATTATTGACAGATGTTTTTATTATAGTTAATATAAATATTGGTAGCACCAATAGATGCAGCTGGCGATCTTCCAGCCTGTTATTTGCGGTGCTCCGCAGACAAACACGGCGCCCCGGCAGCGGAGCCTTGGACCCCGGCGCAAATGGGGAGTCATATGGGAAAAGGAGAGCGAAAATGAATCTGTTAGTATGTGTCAAGCAAGTACCCGATACAGCGGAAATTCGTATCGATCCTAAAACAAATACGCTGATCCGTTCGGGCGTACCCAGTATCGTCAATCCGTTCGACTCTTATGCAATGGAAATGGCAGCCCGGCTGAAGGACGCAGTGCCGGGCAGCAGGATCGTAGTGCTGTCTATGGGGCCGGAGCAGGCCAAGACGGCGCTCAAGCAATGTTTGGCGGTGGGGGCGGACAAAGCGTATCTGATCAGCGACCGCGCGTTTGGCGGTTCCGATACGCTGGCAACCAGCTATATTCTTTCGCGCGCCATCGTTCGGGTAGAGGAGCTGGAGGGCAAATTCGATTTGATTTTCTGCGGCAAGCAGGCGATCGACGGCGATACGGCCCAGGTGGGCCCAGAGATTGCGGAGCACCTGGATTACCCGCAGGTGACCTGTGCGGTTGGGCTTTCTGTGGAAGGCGACACTGCAAAAGTCAAGCGCGAGTCGGAAGATGATTTTGAATTGCTGGGTGTAAAAATGCCGTGTGTGATTACGGTGACGAAGCTTCCCTATGAGCCGCGGTACCCCACCATCCGAACCAAACTGGCCGCGAATAAGGTCGAGATTCCCACTCTGACCTCCGCGGACCTGACGATCGACCTCAGCCGAGCGGGACTTAAGGGTTCGCCGACAAAAGTGAAAAAAACCTATACGGCGCCGCAGAAGTCCGGTGGGGTCAGAATTCAGGAAGAAAGCGGGACAGATTCAGGCAAAAGGCTGTTTGAGTCACTCTGCGAAACTTGTGTGATATAAGAGGGAGGGAAAAATAATGGAAGCAAAGACAAAGGATTTGTGGGTGTTGATCGAGACCGACCGGAACGGCAGGGCAAAAAATGTTGGCCTGGAACTGCTGAATCCGGGCCGCCGTCTGGCGGACGGACAGCAGGGAAAACTGGTGGCTGTTGTGATCGGCTCTCAGGTGGATGAGGCGGTCAGGACTGTGCAGGCGCACGGGGCGGATCAAATCATTGTGGTCGATGGCCCCGAATTTGCCCGGTACACGACCGACGCCTATACCGACGCACTGCATGCGCTGGTGGAAAAATATGGTCCTACCACTCTGCTGATCGGAGCGACCGGCAACGGGCGCGACATGGCCCCCCGTTTGTCCTGCCGCCTGAAAACGGGTCTTACGGCGGACTGCACCGCGTTGGACATTGATGAGCAAAGCGGCAATGTAGCGTGGACCCGCCCGGCCTTTGGCGGAAACCTGATGGCTACCATTTTGTGCCCCGACCACCGCCCGCAGATCGGCACGGTACGCCCCGGTGTTTTTAAGAAGGAGGAGCCTGACGACAGCCGCTTCTCAGAAGTGATCAAAGAAGACATTCACATTCCGGAAGAACGTCTGCGCACCAAGGTTCTGGATGTGATCAGCGAACTGAGCAAAGAGCTGGTTGATTTGGAGGGAGCAGAGATCATCGTTTCCGGCGGGCGCGGCGTAGGCGGCCCCGAGGGCTTCCGTACGATTCGGGAACTGGCGGACGCGCTTGGCGCAACGGTCGGCGCATCCCGCGCGGCGGTGGATTCCGGTTGGATTTCACGTTCTCATCAGGTAGGGCAAAGCGGAAAGACCGTAGGACCAAAGCTTTACATTGCGGCCGGTATTTCAGGTGCGATTCAGCATCTGGTGGGCATGAACAGCTCCGACGTGGTGGTCGCCATCAATAAGGATCCCGACGCCCCCATTTTTGGAGTAGCCGATTATGGCGTGGTGGGCGACCTGTTTCAGGTGCTGCCGGCGTTGACCGAATCCGTTAAAAAGAGAAAAGGGCTTTCGTAAGCGACAGAATCCCCTTCTCCCTCCCTTTTTTAAAAGAAAAGAACTGAAATCAAGCTGACTTTTGCATTACTTATGGAATATATTTTTCAGAATATACAATCGGTATTATTGCTGCTGAAGATAGGATAAAAAGGCGCAGGGCTGCGGTTGCTGGTTATGAGGAAGTTTGCAGAATCAGAAATTATTCCTCCACAATGTAACTCATATCACCCAAATGGTATATCTCGATGATGCATTCTTTGACAGACCCTTCCGTTGAAAGGTATCCGCTGAGTTTTGACATATTGTAGCCATAGGTTTCATCCATAATGTCAAACCCGGCATTGCGATACTGATTGATGAATTCGTGCAAATCCATTTTTTTACCGGTAAAGCTGCCGCAGTTACCGCACGGAACATCTTGATATTCCAGCAGATACACATAGCTGAAATCCCAATCTATTTTCTCAAACTCAATACAGCCGGCTGCTTGTTCAAAGGGCTCGATGGTTTCTATGAATCCGCTCTGCAGCTGCATTTGAAGGGTGTCGTTTGTCACCTGAAAGCCAATCACTTTCCCATCGTGCAAGCTGTAGGGCAGATTGATCTGATTCCTGCGAATGACCCGGTTCATGAGATCACCTCTATTCCTGTTTCTTTTCCTGACATTGTAGCAGACCCAAACGGGAAATTCAACCGAAAGCGGCGGGGATCGATACCATCGGTCAAAGCGTCTGTCGATACGGGTTCATAGAAAAAGGCGGTATCCTGCGAGCATTGCAGGTACCGCCTTTTTCTGTTTGATTGGATGAAAGGATTTTACAGGAACAGGTCGCGTTCCCCGGCGCGCATGCGCTCAATGTTCCGGCGGACGATTCTCTGCACATTCGGATTTTCGATTTTGTTCAGCTCGTTCTCCAGCAGATGCCCTCCCATTTCGGTCAGCTCGGGGTCGCCGTAATCGAGCATGTACTCCAGCAGCGTCATCAGCGCGTTGGGGGTACAGGTGTTCTGGATGGTTCCGCTTTTCGCCAGCTGCATAAAGCGGTCGCCGGTTCGGCCCTGCCGGTAGCAGGCGGTACAGTAGCTGGGGATGTATCCGTTTTCGATCAGGGTCTTGATCACCTCAAGCGGGCGGCGCTCATCCGAAAGCTGGAACTGCCCGGATACCGTCTCGTGCGGGGAATCCTCCTCCTGCTTGTAGCCGCCGATTTCCGTGTTGGAACCGGCGCTGATCTGCGATACCCCGTAACGCAGCACCTCGTCGCGCATCTGGGCCGATTCGCGCGTAGACATGATGATGCCAGTGTAGGGCACCGCAATCCGCAGAATGGCCACCAGGTGCTTAAAGGTCTCGTCATCCACCAGATGCGGAAAATCCTTCAGGCTCATGCCCTCGGCCTGCTTTAAGCGCGGCATAGAAATCGTGTGGAAGCCCACGCCGAAGCGTTCTTCCAGGTGTGCGTTGTGCATCATCAGGCCGAGTACCTCGAACTTCGGGTCGTACAGGCCGAACAGCACGCCTGCGCCCACATCCTCGATCCCGGCTTCCATCGCGCGGTCAAACGCGGTCAGGTGATAGTCGTAATTGCTCTTTCGACAGTGAGGATGCATAGCTTCATAAGTAGGTTTGTGGTAAGTCTCCTGGAACAGAATGTAGGTGCCGATGCCCTTTTCGTGGAGCATGCGGTATTCTTCCACCGTGGTGGCGGCAATATTGACGTTGACGCGGCGGATGCTGCCGTTGTCGAGCTTCGTGTCGTAGATGGCGTCGAGCGCGTCCAGAATGTACTGAATATCACAGTTGACGGGGTCCTCTCCGGCCTCAAGAGCAAGGCGCTTGTGGCCCATGCGTTCCAGCACCCGAACCTCCTGCTGAATTTCCTCGCGGGTCAGGCGGCGGCGCGGCATCTCATTGCAGCGCTGAAAGCCGCAGTAAACGCAGTTGTTCACACAGTGATTCGAAACATACAGCGGCGCGAACAGTACCACCCGGTTGCCGTAGATTTTCTTCTTGATGTCCCCGGCGACACGGTAAATGCGCGCCAAAAGCTCCGGTTCGGTGATTTCCAGCAGCAGCGCGATATCCAGATAATCCAGCGTTTCTCCGTTTTCCGCACGCCGAACGGCGACTTCACGCTGTTCGGATGTACTGTTTTTTGCCTGCTCCAGTAATTGATAGATTAAGTCATGATCCAATTGCATCATGCTGCATCCTCCATTCTTTATGGTCGCCCCGGCTCACCGTCAGGCGGAATCCGGCCCGCTCCACGCGGCCCTGGATGCAGAAGCGGCACTCCGCCGCTTCGTCGCCGGTACAGATTTTATTGTCGTACAGCAAATACTTTTTTCGAACGTCGGTGGGGGAAAGGTTGGGCATCACCACGTTTGCCCCGGCCTTCAACGCCTTTTCCCGTCCGAGCGGGTCAAGCGTGCCAACTGCCGTGGTGGCGGGCAGCAGCGCCGTGGGCAGCAGCACCCGCAGCATCGCGAGCAGCAAGAGCGTTTGCTCCACCGTGCCGGAGGGGAAAGCGCCGAACGGCGTGTCCTTCTGCGGAATAAACGGCCCGATCCCCACCATGTGGGGCTGCAGCTCCTGCAAAAACAGCAGGTCGTCCGCAAGGTATTCCGGCGTCTGGAACGGGGAGCCCACCATGAATCCCGCCCCTACCTGGTAGCCGATGTCGCGCAAATCCCAAAGACATCGCTTGCGGTTCTCGGGTGACATAGCAGCAGGGTGCAGCTTGCGGTAATGCTCGTCGTTTGCGGTTTCGTGGCGTAGCAGATAGCGCTGTGCGCCCGCATTGTAAAAACGCTGGTACGATTCTCGGCTGCGCTCGCCGATTGAAAGGGTCACGGCGCAGTCCGGGTGCGTACTGCGAATGGAATACACAATGCGTTCGATCCGCTCGTCGGTAAAGTATGGGTCTTCGCCGCCCTGCAGCACAAAGGTGCGGTAGCCAAGCTCCCAGCCCAGCGAGCAGCACTCCAGTATCTGGCGCTGGGTCAGGCGGTAGCGCTCCGCGTACGGGTTGCTGCGGCGAATGCCGCAGTACAGGCAGTCGTTTTTGCAGAAGTTGGTGAACTCAATCAGGCCGCGGGTGTAAACCTCGTTGTCGTAAGAAAGGCGGCGAAGCCGGTCGGCTTCCCGCATCAGCTCTGCATAGTCGGCGCCTCCGCCGTCGCGGATGAATTCCGCAAGCTCCGCGCGGGTCATACGGGCAAGGTCACGCATAGCTTCCCTCCTTTTTGTGGGTTTCGGGGATCGGCTGAAGCACGCGGTCGAGAATACCGGTCACATAGGCGATCAGCACGCCGTAGTTTACGATCGGCACTTCGGCCTCTCGCGCTTGCTGGATACGGCTGAGCATTTCGGCACGATTGATCATGCACGCGCCGCAGTGAACGACGAGCGCGTATTCCGGCAGCTGCTTGGTGTAGCCAAGTCCGGAAGAAAAATCAAAGTGCAGTTCTTTTCCGGTTTTCTGCCGCAGCCAGCGCGGGATTTTCACCTTGCCGATGTCGTCCTCCTGCCGGTGGTGCGTGCAGGCTTCGGCAATCAGAACCCGGTCGCCGTCTTTCAGCGCGGCGATTGCCCGGGCACCCGCGGCCAGCTCTGAAAGATCGCCCTTGGCGCGGGCAAACAGAATGGAGAACGAGGTCAGCGGCATGTCCGGTGGCAAAAGCTCCGCCACGCACGCAAAGGCCTGCGAATCGGTGATCACCAGTGCGGGCGGAGCCGCAAGCGCGGCAAGCGCCGCGGGGATTTCTTCCGGCTGTACCACCAGAGCGGGGGCAGGCAGCTCCAAAAGGGCGCGCAGCACCTGCTGCTGGGGCAAAATCAGCCGCCCCTTGGGCGCGGAGGAATCGATGGGAGTCACCAGCAGCACCAGCTCACCGGGCGAAACAAGGCCGTCCAGCAGGCCCGGTGCTTTTTGCTGCGGCTTTGCGTTCGATAACACCGCAATCAGCTGCTGCATTCCCTGTCCGGTTTGAGCAGAAACCGCAATTGCGCCCTCCGGCGCGGGAAGACACTCCAGATCGCTTTTGTTCCATACCAGAATCACCGGCAGGCCGCGCTGCCGAAGCTGCTGCAGAAAATCCTCTTCTTCGGCGGCAAGGCCGTTTTCGGCGTCCGCTACATACACAGCGATGTCGGTTCTGCCCAAAACCTCCAACGATTTTTCACGCCGCAGCGCGCCCAGCTTGCCGGTATCGTCGAGTCCGGCGGTGTCGATCAGCACACATGGCCCCAGCGGGAACAGCTCAATGCTTTTGTACACCGGGTCGGTCGTCGTGCCGCGCTGGTCGGAAACAATGGCGATGTTCTGGCCGGTCAGCGCGTTGATCAGGCTGGACTTTCCGGCGTTTCGCCTGCCGAACAGCGCAATGTGCGTGCTCACGGAACGCGGGGCCTGATTTTGCTCCATTCAGGAAACCTCCTTTTTCGAAATCGAAGTCTTGACGGTCACGTGCTCCAGCCTGCCGAGGCGCCCGGTCAGGCTGTTGATCTCGTCGGTACTGCTGACCACTACCAGAGAAATCACGGCCATGTTCTCCTCCGGCATGGGGATTCCCATGCGGCCCTTGACGATGCCCTGAAAGGAAGAGATCACCTGATTGAATTCCTGCTGACATAAATTCGGCTGCTCTAAAATGGCGCTGATCACAGCGACTCGGTTCATAACGCATTCCTCCTGAAATAAATAAAAGCCCTTCCGAGAATTCGGAAAGGCTTTGGGGTCTGATCAAAACGCAGCAAAACAGACGGCCCGCTTGTAAAAGAGGACTATCGATCCGTTTCTTTCAGATCAGCAGTGCTTTTCCGTCAGATTCGTTTTTTGTGGGATTCGGTCCGGCAGATCTGCGAAGAAAATACTTGGCAGAAATGGCGGGTTAGGTCTCGTTATCATACAAATCTTCAATGAAAGAAGCGAGAAACGCTTTTTTAACACTGTGGACAGCGGTGCGCAAAAATATGAAATGTTCGCGGGGTTCGTATGATAAGGCTCTCGTAGCGGCACATACCGCCGGCCGCTTCACGGCAGTTATTAAATTGCGGATTTTATCTGCAATTTAATTAGAGTATAAAAGGAATTGGCCAGATTGTCAACTAATTGACAGACAAAAACCACGCTGGATTTTTGTCTCGGCTTCCAAACTGTTCCGCGGATTTTGTCAGTTCCTTCTGCTTTTGCAGCATCGGTAAACAGTACTTGCAAAATACGGAAAAATTCTCTACAATAAGTCTAAAAGGAGGTGCTTTATGAATAAGACAAGGATTGCAATTGTAGGATACGGAAACATCGGCAAGTATGCGCTGGAGGCGGTTCTTGCCGCGCCGGATATGGAGCTGTCCGGGGTCGTCAGAAGAAACGCCGGGGGGCCGGTGCCAAAGGAACTGGCCGGCATCAAAGTGGTACAGGATGTAAGCGAGCTGGGGCCGGTGGATGTTGCGCTGCTGTGCGTACCGACGCGCAGTGTGCAGGAATATGCGCAAACATTTCTTTCGATGGGCATTCATACGGTAGACAGCTTTGATATTCATACTTCTATTCCCGAGCTGCGGGCGGTTTTGAATCAAAAGGCGAAAGAAAGCGGCCGGGTGGCGGTTCTTTCCGCCGGGTGGGACCCGGGCAGTGATTCCGTGGTGCGTGCGCTGATGCAGGCCTGCGCGCCCAAAGGCATTACCTATACGAATTTCGGCCCCGGTATGAGCATGGGCCACACGGTTGCGGCCAAGGCGGTGAAAGGCGTAAAGGGCGCGCTTTCCATGACGATTCCGCTGGGCACGGGCGTACACAGACGAATGGTTTATGTGCAGCTGGAGGACGATGCAGATCTTGCGCAGGTCACCACCGCGATCCGGAGCGACGATTATTTCGCCCATGATGAAATACATGTGATTCAGGTGCCCGATATCAGTGCCGTCATCGATAAAGGGCATGGTGTACGGATGGAGAGAAAGGGCGTATCCGGCGAAACGGACAACCAGCGGTTTGAGTTTCGTATGGAGATCAACAACCCTGCTCTGACATCGCAGATTATGGTTGCGTGCGCCAGAGCCGCAATGCGCCAGCAGCCCGGCGCTTATACTATGATCGAGATTCCGGTGGTTGATCTGCTGCCCGGCAGCCGCGAAAGTGCGATTGCCGCATTGGTCTAAAAAGTCCGGAACTCAATCGCCGGGCGGCTGTTTTAGGACCGGCCCGGTTCGGCACTCTCCCAAAATGGGGATCATATAAAGACAATATAGCTTTAGGCAAATACAGCGATTTCTTCCCCGCCGCAGACGGGGGAAGAAATCGCTTACTTTATTAATGGCTTATGATAAATTTATGCTACCAATTCCCCTTCGGCACTCTCCCCAAAGCAGGGTCATATACTATCAGAAGGAGATGATCTTGAATAAGGGGGAGAATGCGATTGGGCCAATATAAGATTTGTGTATACGCGATCAGTAAAAACGAGGAAAAGTTTGTCGACCGCTGGATGGATTCCGTCAGCGAAGCCGATCTGGTGATCGTGGTCGATACCGGCTCCATAGACCGTACGGTCGAAAAGCTTCGGGAGCGCGGCGCGACGGTCTATGAAGAGAAAATTATTCCCTGGCGGTTTGATGAGGCGCGAAACCGCGCGCTCAGCCATGTCCCTGACGACGTAGACATCTGTGTGTCCATCGATCTGGATGAGATCCACGAGCCCGGGTGGACAGCGGTTCTGGAATCCGCCTGGAGCCCGGAGTATACCCGCGCAAAATACCCGTATATCTGGAATCATCGTTCCGACGGTATGCCCGATCAAAAATACCAGAGAGAAAAGATTCACCGGCGGCATGATTTCCACTGGATTCGCCCTGTACATGAGATTTTGGAATACACCGGGGAAGGCGGAGAAAACGAGATATGGATCGAGGAGCTCGTTCTTCATCATTACCCGGATGTTTCAAAGCCCAGAAGCCAGTATCTGCCCTTGCTGGAACTTTCAGTAAAGGAAGACCCGTCTGACGACAGGGCCACGTTCTGGCTTGGCCGGGAGTATCTGTATTACCAGAAATACGATTCTGCGATTGAAACGCTGAAACAGTATCTAAAGCTTCCGGCGGCAAGATGGGGCGAAGAGAGAAGCGCCGCCATGCGGTTTATCGCGCAGAGCTATGAAAAATTACAGGATGGCAAGGCGGCCATGACATGGCTGTTCCGCGCGATTGAGGAATGCCCGACGGTGCGCGAGCCGTATCTGGCTTTCGCCAGACTGGCCTATGAGGAAAAAAACTGGCCGCTGGTGTACACTATGGTGCGGTCGGCGCTTTCGATCACGCAAAAGAGCGGCAGCTACCTGATGGAGCCAGAATGCTGGGGAGCGGAGCTGTACGATCTGGGGGCGGTTTCCGCCTATTATCTGGGTCTGTATGGGAAGGCGGAGGACCACGCGGAAAAGGCCTGCAAAATGCGGCCTGCGGATGAACGCCTGAAATCCAATCTGGAACTGATCCGCCAAAGGGTACAGGAGCAGGCCGATTAGACTCCCTGAAAATCTTTTTAAAATGGTTGCGCAACCCCGTTGCGGGAATGCCGCAGGTGTGATATAAAGAAAGAAATGAAATCACTGTTCCGCGCGGACTGCCAAACGGGCGGGCCCGCTTTTCCCATAAAACAGATGCCGTCCATGTTGTTTCCGGGCAGCATCAGAGATTTTTTCAAGAATGATCTGTAAGCATAACAGAATGGTAGGGCAGTGAAAAGGAGTGATTCAGGCATGAGCGGTACGCAGCAGGTTACGGTCAAAATGATCGACTATTACGCCGGTGATCCGAAACGGATTCAGCATTTCATTAAGGTGTATCATTTTGCCAAGCTCATTGGAGAAATGGAACACATTGACCCCGATACGCAGGAAATTCTTGAGGTTGCGGCTCTGGTGCATGATATTGGGATCAAAAACAGCGAAGAAAAATATCACAGCAGCTCAGGGAAGTATCAGGAGCTTGAGGGCCCGCCGGAGGCCGAGGTGCTTTTAAGATCGCTCGGTTATCCGGAGCCGTTCGTAGACCGTGTATGCTGGCTGGTAGGCCATCATCATACTTACGGCAATATTCAGCAGATGGATCACCAGATTCTGGTGGAGGCGGATTTTCTGGTAAACGCCTATGAGGATGCGCTGAGCGAGCAGGCGATCCGCAACGTTCTGTCGACCCTGTTCCGCACAGAAACCGGGAAGCATTTGCTGAAAACAATGTTTTTGAAGGATGAATAACGTGTTTCCATAAAGCGCTGTGGCGGCCATATGGCCGCCACAGCTTTTTCAGAAAACTTAATCTACTGTGATAACGGAAACAGGACACCCTTCCTGTGCTTCAACGGCTGTTGCCTCTGCGCTCTCCGGAACATCCTCCTGATAAACCTCTGCTACGCCGTCGTCTGCCATGCGAAATACTTCTGGACAGGTTTCTGCACAGAGTCCGCAGGAAATACAACCCGATCTGTCAAGCATTGCCTTCATAAAGTACATCCTTTCTTTTGTGATATCACTTGAAATTCTTTCCTTTTCAGCCTCAATAAATACTAGGCTTCCTTTATTTTACTGCCAAGTTGTTAAATTTACCAGATACTCTGCAAATATTTTCTCTTTCTATGGAAAAATCATACGATAAAGGCTTTCTCTAAAACATAAAAGAAGAGTGCGTGAAGCTAAAATACATCATAATAACCTTACGGTGCAATCCAAAGCTTTAGGCGCCTGAGAGCGTTGAACCATCGGCCGAGTGATTCTGCTATTGATGATCTATGTCAATCTCTTCCTGCAAATTTGTGGTATAATAGCGATAATAGAAGTTCGCTCATCGCTTACGGGAAAGAGCAAGATTCAAAAACGGGATCGCAGTTCGAAAGAGTAAATCCATTCGCAGTACGACGAACAGGGCAGAATAAAGTAAGAGTGAGCATATAAGAAGAATGAAAACAGGAGGAATTTGTTCCAATGGAGCGGAAAAAAAGCTTGGGAGAACCCGAAGAATGGCCGTCGATCGAGATTTTTGATTACAGTACAGATGTCTGTGATATTTTCCTTTGGGATTTTTCATCCTCGCAGCGGCTGGATTCGCTGGCCGATATTGCTGAAAAACATGTGCGGTGGATCAATGTGGACGGCCCCTGCAGCGAAGAGCTATTGAATGAGATCGGGACTGTGTTTCATATTCATCCGCTGGTCATTCACAATCTGCGCAATCAATTTCAGCGCGCCAAGGTAGAGGAGTACGACGGGTTTCTTTCCGTCGTGACGAAAATGATTTATTTTACCGGCGACGCTCTGACGGTAGAGCACACCAATATTCTGCTTGGGCACAATTATGTCCTTACCTTTGGGGATACCAAAGGGGATGTGTTCGAGAGCATCCGCAGGCGCATTCAGGCCGATGCGCGTGTGCGCTCCATGGGGGCGGATCATTTGGTCTATCTGCTGCTGGATGCCATTGTTGACGGTTATTTCGATGTGCTCGAAGCGATCGGCGGGCAGATCGACGATCTGGAAGACAGTATCATGGAACGAACCACAAAGCAGCATCTGCTGCAAATCCGCGCGATCAAGAAAAACCTGCTGCGGGTCAACCGGCATATCTGGCCGCTGCGCAACGTGGCCTCGCTGATGGACAAAGAATCGAGCGAGCTGATTCATCCCGAAACGGAACCGTATCTGCGGGATGTTTACAATCATATCGTGCAGGCCATCGATTCTACCGAAACTTACCGCGATCTGCTGTCCGGCCTGGCCGATCTGCATTTTTCGAACATCAGCTACCGGATGAACGAAATCATGAAGGTGCTGACCATCATCTCCACCATCTTTATCCCGCTTACTTTTATTGTGGGCGTGTACGGGATGAATTTTAAATATATGCCCGAACTGAACCAGACGTGGGGGTATCCTGTTGTTTGGGCAGTGATGGTCGTCGTCAGCATTGTGATGATCCTGTTTTTCAAGAAGAAAAAATGGTTTTGAATTTGAGTTGGTCGTGCTTTGCAGATGCCGTTCTTTCAGCTTGAAAAAAAGCCGGCTGGTATGAAAGTAAATCCAGAAAACTTCTTTCGCTTATCCGGCAGTTTTCTCTTTGTGAGATGCGTATCATCAGTTTTAGATAAAATAAAAGCTGCATGATTTTTTGATCATGCGGCTTTTTCTGGAGAGAGAAAGAGATGCATCTGAAAACAGAAACACAGGATCCGTGTGGCAAAGCAGAAACCTGCCGCTGCAAAAAGGCCCGGGGAATGGAATCGCCTCGCGTACTAAAGACAGAGCTGTTATACCGGGTGTCGTTGTAAGCGATTCTTTAGTCGGCAAATTTCACGTGAACGAACTTCATCATTCCCGCCTTGTCCATAACCGCCATCTGCGCGCGTGTTTTCAAGCCATCGGTATAGGCGAGTCCCTTAAAGTACGGCTCAAGGCTCACTTCACGAATCGCCGTGGACCAGTTTTGTATGGCCGTGGCATCGTTTACATAGAAGTACATCTGCGCGCCTTTGTTCCCGGTTTTCTGTACCATTTCATTGGACTTTTCCACGGCGGTTTTCGATTCCGCGTCAAAATATACCTCGCCCCCTGGAAACCGGCATGCCATGGAGGAGAAGATGGCTTTCAGTTGCTCTTCCTTGAAATAGTAGAAGACGCCGCCCGAAATAAACAGAATTCCGTTGTCCTGATCGAAGAGGATATCATCAAACCACGACTCGTCAAAGAACGATTTGGGAATGCAGGTGCTTCGCTCCGTGTCGGGCAGCAGTGTTTTACGGTACGCGATCGAATCGGGCAGATCAAGGTTGTACCAATGTATGCTGCCGTTATCCACACGAGAAAACCCGGTATCCAGCCCTGCCCCTATGTTGACGATGGTGCCCTTTGGATGCTTCTCCATAAAGCGGCGAACGGCGTCATCCATTTTCCGCGCGCGGACAATATAGCAAAGTCCGCTGAAATCACCGAAGGTTTTTTCAATGCCGGAAAAATCAAACGAATGCTTCCGGATGATTTCCATGGCGTCTTTGTCCTGAAGAATGTTCCGGTATTTTGCGCTGTATTTGGCGCGGCCCCATAGGGGAATCAGCATGGTTCCCTGTACAGACTGCAAATCCAGAGGCGTGGGATGGCTCATAAACTCACTCCTTTAGGTATATTTATGTGTTAGAATAGACTAATAAAAGTATAACACAAAATGGAAAGAAAGACTACAAAAGACTGCATGAACTTTATGTTCATGCGGATTGAAAAGTTAGGTAGAATCAAGGGCGGAAGCGGCACTGCCGGAAAAGACAGATAGGCCCGAATAGAGAACAACGATTTTCCGTAATCCAAATAACAATTGGGGTGTTTTTATATTTGCTTATGATATTGAATATTCCCGCAATTAATGGTAGCATATTAAAAGTGGAAATTATTATAAGGAAAGTGAAACTATGGATATGTTAAAATTAGAAGAAGTGTTTACTCTCTCTGGCATTCCTAGATACACATATGTAATTCCTGAAGAATATAACCAACTTATGGTAGCTGTTCGTACCCCTTCAAGAGGTGTAGTGATAGAAGGGCCATCAGGAATAGGAAAAACAACTGCGGTTTTGAAAATACTTGAGGAACTAAATCTTAATAAGGACTTTCTACTTTTAACTGCTAGAAAATCAGACGATGTAAAGATTATTGAAATGATTCCCATCGACTGGACGATTCTCTCAAAAATGCCATTTCTAACAAAATGAAAGTTTTAGCGGATGAGGGTGATTCCCCTGATAAGCTTATTATTATTGGAATTAATAGAGCTGGAGATTCTTTAGTAAGATTCTCTCCCGATCTAAATAATAGAATCGATACTATACATTTTGAAGCGAATTCAAATAAAAAAATAGCAGAATTAATAGCAAAAGGAGAATCCCATTTAAATATTAGTTTTGGGAATAAGGATGATATAGTTAAAAATTCATATGGCAGTTTTCATATAGCGCAAATGCTGTGCCAAAAGGTGTGTATTTTAGATAATATTTTGAACACACAAGAAAATAAAATAACGACTACATCATCTTACGCATCTGTATTGAACAGTCTTTTTAGTGATCAGTCGAGAATTTTCTTTTCAGTTGCAAAAATATTTGCAACTGGAAGTAAACTTCGTAAAGAAGGTAGAGCACCTTATTTACATATTTTGAAATGGTTGGCAGAAAGCAACGATTGGTCTTTACAACTTGATACTGCTATAGTCCAGCATCCTGAACAAAAGGCAAGCGTGGGGCAGGTAGTGGAAAAAGGATATTTAGATGATTTAATGTCTAATCATGCAGAAGAGTTAAGTGAATATATACACTACGATTCTATAACTAGGACTATATCAGTAGAAGATCCAAAGTTTGTTTTTTTTCTGAGAAATATTTATTGGTCCAAATTTGCAAGGCAAATTGGATATATTAAATATGAGGATACAACAAAGTATGATATCGCTTTGTCTTTTGCTGGGAATGATCGCAATCTTGCAGAATTAATTTTTCAATATTTATCTGAAAATGAAATTAGTGTTTTTTATGATGTGAATGAACAGGCTAATATACTGGCAAATAATGTTGAAGAATATTTACTACCGATTTATCAAAGTGAAGCAAAGTTCATTGTTCCGTTACTTAGTGATAATTATCCCAAGCGGTTATGGACCAAATTTGAATCAGAGGCTTTTAAAAGCAGATTCGGAGAGAATAGTGTGATTGCGATTTGGTTTTCTAATACTCCTTCGAGTTTGTTTGATGAAAGCCGTAAATATGGAGGTATCACATTTGAAGTTGATCGCAAAATTGAGGAGGAAGCTTATCGTATAAGCAATTTGATAGCAGAAAAGATACGTATATCTAAGTTAGAGCAAGAAGTTTAGGACATGTGTTTTACGAAGAATAACGTCCTTATCTCCCGGCCACGAATGAGGGCGATTTTGTGTTGCATTTTTTTAATATTTAAGTAAAAAACCTTATTGTAGTATTAAATTTGATATTATTGAGGAATGAAAAAAACCCCATGAATACTGGAATCTCCAGTATTCATGGGGTTTTTACCTTGGCGGAGAAAAAGGGATTTGAACCCTTGCGCCGGTTACCCGACCTACTCCCTTAGCAGGGGAGCCCCTTCACCACTTGGGTATTTCTCCGAATCTATTTTATTGATAAGCTTGTCAGCTTTATTTACGAATGGCGGAGGGGAAGAGATTCGAACTCTTGGTCCCTTGCGAGATCACTAGTTTTCAAGACTAGCTCCTTAAACCACTCGGACACCCCTCCAACACAAGGTGCGAGAGTTATGATACCATAAGTTGTATGCTATGTCAATGGATTTTGCTCATTTTTCGTACAAAAAAATGATTGCTTCCAACATTTTGCCTTCAAAACAACATCATTCCTTCAGCAGCTGCCAGCGCTCCCGATAATCCGGCAAAATGGATTGTACCAGTGCATAAAAATCCCTGCCATGGTTTTTATGGCGGATATGAGCCAGCTCGTGTACCACAACGTAATCCACAGCGCGCATCGGGTATTGCATCAGTCGCCAGGAAAAGCAAAGCCGGTTTTTGGGGCTGCAGCTGCCAAAGCGGGAAACGGCCCCCGTGATCGTAATGCCGGTTGGGTGCAGCTCCATCAGGCCGGAATAATAGGCGACCCGTTCCGGCAGGATTTCCTTTGCGCGGCGAATAAGCTGTTCGCGCTGTTCGTCGCTCGGCTCCGGGTGCTGCTCTATGCGGCTGCGCTGCCGTTCCAGAGCGGATTGAATCCAGCTTTCCCGCTGGGTGACAAACAGGTCGATTTCTCTCTGCGGGCAGCGCTTGGGGGCGCGCACCACTACGGCGGCATCGCGCGTAATCTCCAGCGAAAGGGTCTTGCGGCTGGAGCGGATCAGGGTATATTCCGGTTTCATAAGGTATCCTTTCCTGTTTTGGGGCATTTAATCAATCAGGTGATGCGCATACCATTTGTTGCCCTTCACCCGGAATAGGAAGATTCCGGACCGGACCGTCCATTCGAGGATCATCGCCACATAAATGCCGATGAGTCCCAAGCCGAACGGAATAGCCAGCAGCCAACCGCCGGCAACACGCAGGGTCCACATGCAGCACAAAGAAACAACCGAGCTGAATTTGGCGTCGCCCGCCGCGCGGATGGAGGCGGGAATAATAAAGCTGAGTGACCACACGAAGGGCATGGCGATCGCGGTCACGATCACGATGCGCCGGATTTCGGGAATGATCTGCTCCGGCGGGTTGAAAACGCCGATCAGGCCGGGCAGCAGCGGCTGTACGACCAGCAGCATAATCAAATAGCATATGCTCGAGAGGATCACAAATGTCCGGATGAATTTGCGGGAATCGTCGACCTGCCGCCGTCCCATGCATTGGCCGATAATCGTCACCGCAACCTGGCTGATAGTGTTGCTGGGAATTTGCAACACCATAATGATCGACCAGACAATGGCGTTCGCCGTGATTGCCAGAGTGCCCAGAGCGACAATATAGGTCTGCGTCAGCAGCTTGCCGCCGTTAAAGAACACCTGTTCCGCCGCGAAGGGAAGGCCGATGTACATGATTCGTCTCAGAATATCCTTATTAAGACGTAAAGCGCCCCGGTACTCAAAATGGAGGGTATCATCCAGGCGGGTGAGGAAGAGGAGGGAACAGGCCGCACCCAGACCGCGTGCGATATTTACCGCAACGGCCATCCCGACCACGCCCCAGTGGAATACAGAGATAAACAGAAGATTCAAAAGCACATAAGACACATTGGTGATCAAAGTCAGCGCCAGAGCGGGCCGGGTGCGCCCTACACCGCGCAGACAGCAGACGCAGCCCTGGTACAGGCCAAACGCGGGGTAAGAAAGAACACTGCCCAAAAGATAGAGACGTGAGTTTGAAAAAACGTCCGCGTCGGCGCTGCCGAACAGCAGCCACAAAATCGGGTCGCGGAACAGAATGAGTACCAGACCCAGGCCCAGTGCTAAAAGAGGAACCGCCGCTACCGTTTGTTCAGTCGAGCGCGACACCATCTCTTGATTGCGGCTGCCCTGATACTGCGCCACTACTACCGTACCGCCGGTGGCTACCGCTACCAGAATCGTCGTCATCAGCAGATTCAGCGAATCCACCATGTTCACGGCGCTGATTGCCGCAACGCCCGCGGTGCTGATGAGGGCTGTGTTAAAAAAGTTGATGCCCAGAATAAAGGCCTGCTCCAAAAAGATGGGCAAAGCCAGCGCAAGAACCTGCTGGTAGTGGATGCTTTTTCCGGAGAGATACTTCTCCAGTAAGTAAGAGGTTCGCTGTTTTATGATGAGAAGCGTTTTGCTGTGCAACAAGATCACACCAATTCCTTTAAAGCTGTATTTGGGCAAGGGTACGAGGCCGTACCGGCGAAGAAAGCGCCGTTGTCCATTAGACTGGGATGCAAAGCGCCGACCAGATTTTTCAGAAACAAGGTGCTGAAATAACGAAAAATAAAAAATCTGTTAATGTGTATTACTATACAACGAAAACGGTGGTTTGTCACGGGATAACGGCCCCAAAAGAAAAAGAAAAATAGGGCGTTTTTCTGTCAATATTCCCTTTCCGAAATTTCTGAATGAAAATATCCTGCAATTGGCTGAAAGCCTTTTGCAGAAACACGCGAAGAATTTCACAGGCTGCGAGAAACAGATGCTTCTTCCAGCCTGAAAAATCACGGCGATTTGTGGGGAATGGTTTGGGATGGATGGAATTTGTGTTATAATAACCTCGCGGCACAAACCGAAACAAGGCTTCGGGTGTATGTGCCAGCAGACAGACTGATCCTGCATTCACATCGCGAAAAAAATCCGCAGAGAAAACAATCTGATCTGTCGCGAACGAAAGCCTCCTACGGTTCTAAACAAGTCCGCCCCAGCATAAGACACAGGTTAAGACATCCCAAGAAGAATAAATCTAGAAGAGGATCTTTTTTGAAAATAAAAGGAGTATCAAACCCATGGATGGAAAGCAAAGAAAAAATATAACGGTTGGGTCATTGGTAGACGTCGTCCAAAAGCAGGATCAGCCAACGGGACGGCTGACGCGGGGGCGGGTTGCACGCCTGCTTACAAAAAGCCCGAATCATCCGCATGGCATTAAAGTAATGCTGGAATCCGGTATTGTTGGCCGGGTACAGTATGTAATAGAAGAACAGGAGGAATCATAATGGAGCGCTTATTTGTATGTTACCCCAAATGCACCACCTGCCAAAAGGCCGAACGCTGGCTGAAAGAGCATGGGATTTCCGCCGAGATACGGAATATTAAAGAGCAGAATCCGTCGCAGGAGGAGCTGACGCAATGGTATCGTGCATCCGGGCTGCCGCTGCGAAAATTTTTCAACACCAGCGGCATAGCCTACCGGGAGCAGGAGCTTTCCAAAAAGCTGTCGGATATGAGTGAGGAAAAGCAGTTGGCGCTTCTTTCCACCGACGGAATGCTGGTCAAGCGGCCGATTCTGACAGACGGGAAAACCGTGCTGGTTGGCTTTCGCGAGAAAGAATGGGAAGAGGCTCTGCTGAAATAAAGCAAAAAGAAAAAGATTCAAAACGGCGGAACTCTTCATCCACTCCCTTTTGAATCTTTTTTCGATTATATGCTTTGCCGTTCGGCGTTTTTCTGGTTACGGGATTCAGGCTGCCCCAGCCGGCGCGCTTTTGCAGATCCAGCTTTCTGCGCTGTGATTTGCTCATTTTGTCCCGCGGAATCATTTTTTCCATCAGCACTCATCCTTTCTGGTTTTAGTATACCACAAAGTAAGTGAAAAGTCATCTTCCGGCAGTGGAAAGTAAGGTCTGGCAAAATTCGGAACAGTGTGTTATGATATAATAACATGAGAATGATTATCAAAATTAATAGAAGAAGAATAACGGAAAGGGGAATACAGCATGAGAAGAACCATTCGTAAAACAGTTACCGGAAGTACACAATATGACGGCGCGGGGGTGCGTTTGGTACGCGTGATCAGCCGCCCGGATGTAGAGGATTTCGACCCATTTCTGATGCTGGACGCATTCGATTCTACCGATTCGGCTGATTATGTGAAAGGGTTTCCGTGGCATCCGCACCGGGGGATCGAAACTGTCACTTATCTGATTGAGGGAACGATCGAGCACGGTGACAGCCTCGGCAATAAGGGCAGTATTGATAACGGCTGCTGTCAGTGGATGACGGCGGGCGGCGGTATTCTGCATCAGGAGATGCCGAAGGAAAGCCCCCGTATGCTGGGTGTCCAGCTTTGGCTGAATCTGCCGGCCAAAGATAAAATGACAGTCCCGAAATATCATGATATTCGTGCCGAACAGGTTCCTGCGGTGGAAACCGAAGCAGGCACCACCCGCGTGATTGCCGGCAGCTACCAGGGCACAGCAGGCCCCGGGCAGGGCGAATTTGTTCCGATGACGATGCTGGACGTTGCGCTGAACCCCGGCTGCGAATGGAATCTGACCGTTCCTGCTGCGGATACGGTATTTGTGTATGTAGTGCGCGGAGAAGGAAGCTTTGCAGAGCAGGATGGAGAGATTCAGGAAAAGCATGCGGTTTTGTTCCGTGAGGGAGAAGAGCTGTCGGTTACAGCGGGCGCACAGGGCGTACGCTTTCTGCTGTTCAGCGGCCCTCCGCTGAAAGAACCGATTGCCTGGGGCGGTCCGATCGTGATGAATACCCGTCAGGAGCTGCAGCAGGCTTTTCTGGAGCTGGAACAAGGCACCTTCGTCAAAGACTGATTCCTTTTCTATCATCATAAAGAGAAAGCGGGAGCGTGCCCCTGAAAAGGGCTCGCTCCCGCTTTGTATGGTCGGATTTGTTTTGATAGGGGCAAATCCTTTCCCTGTTATCACTCGGTGCCGTTAGTTCAAAGTGTCGGCATAGTGCTTCATGGCCTGTGCCAGAAAAGCCGAAAGACCCTCGCCGTATTTATCGATATTTTCGGTAAAGCGTGAGTCGTCCACATACATTTGACCCAGTCCTGCGAAAGCTTCCGGCGAATAATGATAGCCGAAATTGTCATTCAGAAAATGATAGAACTGTCCGACTTTCTCCAGCACCTCGGGGGAATCCGGCGGAAGCTGACGGCACTGTGCGAGCGTGCAGAAGATGTCTTCCATCTGCTGCGCGACCTTCTCCTGCCCCTCTTTTCCCAGAGCGGAAAGCGTGTCGTTGCTTTTCTGAACCGTTTCGTCGCCCCAGCGGCGCCGCGCTTCTTCTTCATAAGGATTCTTCGAGAAATCGAAGCCTTCAAATTTTTCTTTCGGTGTCATGGTGATTTCTCCTTTCCATGTTTTGTGTGTTTTGAGTAGGGTGTCCAGCATGGTGTCGATCCGTCGCCGCTCGTGCACCAGGTAAGCTTTTTGTACCTGAAATGCCTGCTCCCGGTCAAATTCGGGATTTTCCATCAGCTCGCGGATGACAGAAAGGGGAAAACCGCATTCCCTGAAGAACAGGATCTGCTGCAGACGATCCAGATTCTCTTCGGAATACTCTCGGTACCCGTTTTCGGGGTTCCGCTGCGGGCACAGCAAACCGATTGCATCGTAATGATGCAGCGTGCGCACGCTCAGGCCGGTCAGACCCGCAACCTCGTTGGTGTTCATATGGGAATTCCTCCTTTCAAAGAGTATCATAAGCTATGACGCCGCGTCAGGGTCAATAGGTATTTTATCATTTTTTCAATTTTTTTATTAATGCGTAATGTATTGTTCAAAGCGCCGTTGAATTTTCCCCCGTAGAAGTGGGGAAGCTTGCTGTTTTCACATTAATTAATATAAAAAAAACAGTCCGGAGAAAACCGGACTGTTTTTTGAAAGGAATGCTTATTTCGCAGGGACAACAGCGCCCGCGTAGGTGTCTTCGATATACTTTTTGATGTCGTCGCTTCTCAGAACTTCTACCAGAGCCTTGATGCCCGGGTTGTTCTCATCGCCGTCACGTACCGCGATCACGTTCACATAAGCGGTGGCAGCCAAAGAGGTATCAGCCTCAGCGGCAAGCGCATCGGCAACCTTCAGGCCGCCGGCGATGGCATAGTTGCCGTTGATGACAGCAAGGTCAACATCGGGCAGGGAACGGGCGGTCTGAGCCGCTTCGATTTCCTGAATCTTCAGGTTCTTCTTGTTCTCGGTGATGTCGTTCTTGGTAGCGGTGATGCCTGCGCCATCCTTAAGCTTAATGAGGCCCTGATCCTGCAGCAGCAGAAGCGCGCGGGCTTCATTCGTGGTGTCGTTTGGAACCGAGATGGTCGCGCCGTCCTTCAGCGCATCCAAAGATTTGGTTTTGCCGGCATAGATGCCGAAGGGCTCATAGTGAATATCTCCCGCAGAAACAAGGTGGGTACCCTTTTCCTTGTTGAAGTCATTCAGATAGGTAATATGCTGGAAGTAGTTTGCGTCCAGCTCTTTGTTTTCCAGTGCAAGGTTCGGCTGCACATAGTCGTTGAATTCCTGAATGTCGAGCTGGTAGCCTTTGTCCTTAAGCAGCTCGTTGGCCTTCTTCAGAATGTCTGCGTGGGGCGTGGGGGATGCACCGATCTTAATGGTCTGCAGCTCTGCTGTGGAAGAAGCGGGTTCCGAAGCCGTCGCCGCACTGCTGGCGGAGGAACCGTTGGAGCAGCCTGCCAGAGCAGAAACAGAAAGGGCCGCAACCAATAATAGAGAAAGAATTTTTTTCATTGTCAATATACCTCCATACAATTTTCACACCGATTTTATGTTTAAGACTTACGCTTATCACTTTTCCCGGCGGAGCGCATTCCAATTTCCTGGAAAATCTGCACCACAATGACCAGAAGGGCAACCGTGACGAGCATAATATCGGTTTGATAGCGATAGTAACCGTAATTGACCGCAATTGCGCCAAGTCCGCCGCCGCCGACAAAACCGGCTGTTGCGGAATACCCCAGAATCGTGGCAATGGCGATGGTCGCTCCGTTGATCAGGGAAGGAACCGCCTCCGGCAGCAGCACCTTAAAAATGATCTGCTGATCAGATGCGCCCATGGAGTGAGCGGCCTCGATCACGCCCTTGTCGACCTCCATCAGGGAGGACTCCACCATACGCGCGATGAACGGCGCGGCTGAGAGTGTCAGCGGAACAATGGTCGCGGTGGAACCGAGGGAAGTACCCACGATCAGCCGGGTCAGCGGAATCACCATGACCATCAGAATCAGGAAGGGAATCGAACGTGTGATGTTGACGATCACGTCGAGCACCTTGTAAAGCGGAGCGTTGGGGCGAATTCCGTCCCTTGCACTGATGACCAGCAGAATGCCGAGCGGCAGGCCGATCACATAGCCGAACAGAGCGGAAAACACGGTCATATATAAGGATTCCCCAATGCCGACCAGCAGCATCTGGATTGTGGTGTTATCCCACATAGCCGCTCACCTCCTCCACCGTCAGCCCGCGTCGCTGCAGATAACGCAGCATATTTTCCCGCAGGGATTCCTGCTGAGGAACCTGAATGACAATCTGGCCGAATGCCTTGCCGTCAATATTTTTCGTATCCGCATAGATGATATTCACGGGGATTTTGAATTCCAGCACCATGTCCGCAATCACGGGTTCAAACGAAGAGTTGCCGTCGAATACGATCCGGTAGCAGGTAGCGCCGGCGTCCTGCGCCGAGAAGGGCTCGCTCTTGCGGCCGTCCGGGTAAACGAGCTTCTGGGCCGCGGCGGTTTTGGGACGGAAGAAGATTTCCTCTACGCTGCCGACCTCGGCAATATGGCTCTTGTCGATGATGGCTACCCGGTTGCAGATCTGCTCGATGACGCTCATCTCGTGCGTGATAATGATAATGGTGATGCCCAGCCGCTGATTGATGTCCTTGAGCAAAGACAGAATCGAAGCGGTTGTGGTGGGGTCCAGCGCACTGGTGGCTTCATCGCACAAAAGCACCTTCGGGTTCGGTGCCAGAGCACGGGCAATCGCCACGCGCTGCTTCTGCCCGCCCGAAAGCTGCGACGGGTACGATTTTGCGCGGTCGGAAAGGCCCACCAGCTCCAAAAGCTCCTTAGCTCGTGCCTTTGCGGTCTTTTTGTCCACCCCGGCAATTTCCAGCGGGAAGCAGATATTGCTTTCTGCGGTGCGCTGCATCAGCAGGTTGAACTGCTGAAAGATCATTCCCATGGAACGGCGTACCGTGCGCAGCTGCAGATCATTCAGCTTCGCGATGTCTTTGCCGTCGAACAACACGCGGCCGGCCGTGGGGCGCTCCAGCAGATTCATGCACCGCACCAGGGTGCTCTTTCCGGCGCCGCTCATGCCGATGATCCCGAATATATCCCCTTGCTGAATTTGCAGATTAATATCTTTTAAGGCGTGAACAGTGCCGTTTTTGGTTTGGAATGTCTTTTCCAGCTCCTGAATCTCAATCAAAGTTTGAGATGCCACAAAATTCCCTCCTTTTCTACAATAACCCTCTTAGTATATACCAAAACGCTCGGATAGTAAATGGGGAGCATAGCGCCAGAAACGGGGTTTTGTAAAAAAAGAAATCCTTTTTCTCTGGGGATTACACTCATTATAGAGAGCGTCTTTCTATTTGTCAACGAAAAAACCCTATAAATCATATAGGGTTTATCTATTTAAAGGTATAGTTAAAATTTATTGCTCTCGTATTTTTGGCTGTGCGAGGAATAACTGTGCCGGATTCTGGCGAAAAGGCGGCGCTTTCCCTCCGCTTTCTCTTTCTGGCGGCACTTGGCCAGATAGTTAGTGGTTTCGTCGAGCACTTCGCCGCTGAGCAGGAACAGGGCGATCAGGTTCGGGAATGCCATCAGGCTGTTGAAAATATCGCTGATTCCCCAAACGAGATGCAGATCGAGCGTACAGCCCGCAATTGCCGAGAGGGCAAACAGAATCCGGTAGGCGGGCACTGCCCGGTTGCCCACAAGGTACCGCACCCCGCATTCGCCGTAATAAGACCACCCCAAAAGGGTCGCAAACGCAAACAGCGAGATGCACACGGAGATCAGCGCGCCGCCGTAGTTCCCGAATACCGAGGAAAAAGCCGCGGCCGAGAGCGCTGCCCCGTCTTTTCCGCTTGAAAGCGTGCCGCTGCATAAAATGACGAGCGCCGTTACCGTACACATGATAATCGTGTCCAGAAACACCTGAAAAATGCCCCACATCCCCTGCTCCACCGGCTCCTTCAGTGTGCTGCCGGAATGCGCCATGACCGAGCTGCCAAGCCCGGCCTCATTCGTGAACACCCCGCGCGAAACGCCGGTCTTCAATGCGTTCGCCATCGCCGCCCCGCCGATTCCTCCGGCCGCCTGCCGCAGGCCGAAAGCCTCCTCCATAATCTGCCGGAATACCTCCGGCAGCATCTGACGGTGGCAGTACAGAACGATCCCCGCCGCAAGCAGGTAGCTGATCGCCATAAAGGGAACTAGACGTTCCGCAACACGGGCGATCCGGCGAATGCCGCCAAAGGTCATGATTGCCAGCAGAACTGCCAGCACCAGCCCGGTAACGGGGAGCGCGACGCCGAAGGTGTCCTGCAGCGCACCGGCGATGGAATTCGACTGCGCCATGTTCCCCATCCCGAACGAGGCCAGCACGCAGCCGATGGAAAACAGCACAGCCAGCCCCTTGCTGTGAACGCCGCGCTCAAGGTAATACATCGCGCCGCCCAGCCAGGTGCCGTCTGAATTCTTGATCCGGTATTTCATGCCCAGCACGTTTTCAGAGAAGATCGTCATCATTCCCAGAAGCGCCGAGACCCACATCCAGAAGATCGCGCCCGCGCCGCCGAGAGTCAAAGCGGTGGCGACCCCCACGATGTTGCCGGTGCCGATCGAACCGGCCAGCGCGGTAGAAACCGCCTGGAAGGGGGAAATCCCGTCCCGACCACGTGAATTCTGGCTGAAAAGTTTACCGAAAGTATTTTTGAACCAGAGTTTACAATGTGTAAACTGGAAAAAGCCCGAACGGAAGGTGAAATTTGCCCCCGCCAGCAGAATGGCGGCCAGAACGGGCCAGCCCCACAGCAGAGGATGCAGAACATCGTTCAGCTGCTGAATCACCGCAGAAATTTTCAAAAGAAAGCGCCTCCTCCTACAACCTGTACTATCAGGTGTATTCCACAGGCGCGCTTTTCATTCGCGCGTATCGTCAAAAAACAACAGGCCCCCTTCGCCGTTGGCGAAAGAGACCTAAGATGTTTTCAACTGGTGTATTCCAAAGCCGTCCTTTTCATTCGCGTATACTGCCAATCAAGCAGCGGCCCCTACGCCGTTGGTGAGAGAAGTCCAATCTATTTTCAACTGGTGTATTCCAAAAGCACGCTTTTTCACTCGCATGTACTGTCAATCAAACAGCATGCACCTACGCTGTATGCGAGAGAAACTCTAAGTTGTTTTAACAGAGGCATTCCAAAGACGCTTTTCATTCGCCAATACCGTCAATTAATAGCAGGTCTCCTCCGCTGTAGAAGAGGAGAACCTCAAAGCGCTTTTAACAGATGCGTCAGAAACACTTTTTCATTCGCTCTTACTGGTTGGGCTGTTTGCTTTCAAAGCAACTGATAAAAAAGTTCTCCCTCGCCTATGGCGAGGGAGAACGAAGACATCTTTGATTACAAGGATTCGATTTCGTCCAGCCACAAACGGGAGCTTGCGTCGCTCGGCATGCGGAAATCGCCGCGGGGCGACAGCGTTACGGTACCCACCTTGGGGCCGTCCGGCAGGCAGGAGCGTTTGAACTGCTGAGCAAAGAAGCGGCGGTAGAAAATCAGCAGCCACTTTTTGATCGTTCCGTCGTCATAGGCGCCGGCAAAAGCCATGCGCGCCATGCGGTAGATTTTTTTCGGGCGGAAGCCGAAGCGAAGCATGTAGAACAGGAAGAAGTCGTGCAGCTCATACGGCCCGACCAAATCCTCTGTTTTCTGAGAAATTTCGCCGTTGACCGGCGGCAAAAGTTCGGGACTGACGGGGGTATCGAGAATGTCGAGCAGCAGCTCGCGCACCCCGGGCTGGCTGTTCTCTGCCGCGTGGCGCACCAGGTGGCGCACCAGCGTTTTGGGGATAGAGGCGTTCACGCCGTACATCGACATGTGGTCGCCGTTGTAGGTGGCCCAGCCGAGAGCAAGCTCAGACAGGTCGCCCGTGCCGATGACGATCCCCCCCGTCTGGTTGGCGATGTCCATCAGTACCTGCGTGCGCTCGCGCGCCTGCGAATTCTCGTAGGTAACGTCGTGTACCTGCGGGTCGTGGCCGATGTCTTTAAAATGCTGCTCGACCGCGGCTGCGATGGAAATTTCGCGGAAGCTGACCCCCAGGCTCTCCGCAAGGCCGGAAGCGTTGTTTTTGGTTCGGCTGGTGGTGCCGAAGCCCGGCATCGAAACCGCTGTGATTCCCGTACGGGGAAGATGCAGGGAATCGAAGGCGCGTACCGTGACCAGCAGCGCCAAAGTGGAATCCAGCCCGCCGGAAAGACCGATTACGGCGGATTTTCCGCCGGTGTGGCGCAGGCGGGTTTTCAGGCCCTCGGCCTGCATCGTCAGAATCAGCTCGCAGCGGTCGTACAGATCGGAGGAATCGGACGGTACAAACGGCAGGCAGGGGAAGGTACGCCGAAGCTCCAGCGGTGCAGGGGTCAGATCAAACGGGATCGTCGTGCAGCAGCAGCCGCTCTGCCAGGTGGTTATGCGGCGGCGCTCCTGGATGAGGCGCTGCAGGTCGATATCCGCGCAGGTCAGGCCGGTGGTAAACAGCGGCGCCTCCGCTAAAAGAGTGCCGTTCTCGGCAATCAGGTTATGTCCGGAAAATACCATGTCGGTTGAGGATTCCCCTTCGCCCGCGTCCGCGTAAGCATAGGCGGCAATCAGCCGGGCCGACTGCCCGGTGACGAGCGCGCGGCGGTAAGAGGGCTTGCCGATCACCTCGTCGCTTGCGGAGGGATTCAGAATGACCGTTGCCCCGCAGGAAGCCAGATTGGCCGAAGGTGGTGCCGGCATCCACAAATCCTCGCAGATTTCCACACCCAGCACCAGCTCAGGGATGGAAAGGCAGCGGAAAATCAAATCGCCGCCCATCGGCACAGCTTGTCCGCAGAACGGGATTTCTTGGGTTGCGGAAGCAGGGGAAAAGTGACGCGCTTCATAGAACTCCGAATAATTCGGAATGCTGCGCTTGGTGGCCAGCCCCAGAATTCGGCCCTGATGGACTACGGCGGCCGTGTTGTACAGCTCGGCGTTCAGCGCAACGGGAACGCCGATCACGGCGATGATGCGCATATCGCGCGTTTCACGCAGGACGCGTGATAAGGCCGCTTCCGCACCCGCAATCAGGGTGCTGTCGCGAAATAAGTCGCCGCAGGTGTAGCCCGTCAGGCACAGCTCGGGGAATACCACAACCCCCACCTGCTGCTGTTCTGCCTCGCGCATCAGGTCAATTACGGCGGATCCGTTGTGCTGGCAGTCCGCTACCCGAATCACCGGAGTAGCGGCGGCGATTCTGAAAAATCCGTCTTTCATAGGAATGTTCCTCCATTTGGAATGAATCGGCGCCGGTTTGCGCAGCCGGCGGATTACTTCCGTTTTTCTGATCTTAGTGAGTTTTTCGGCGCGCAGCCGGGCGGAGTCAGTTTGTCAGAGCCAGCATAAGGAGCTGCCGCCGGGCTTGCTGAACATATGAACAGGCCGCCGAAGCTTACAGGGCGGCAAATGTTGCAAAGCAAGGAACCTGCCTAACATTTGCAGGCGCAGCTGCCCTGTGAATACATGGCAATGCCGTAAGTAAAATTAAGAAATGTTTTTACGGCCGCGTAATGCTTTAACGGTCAGAAGGGCGCGCTAATCGCGCGCCCTCTTTATCGAGTGGAATAATTTTCTTTTAGTGCAGGCGGACAAACGGTGACGTCCGGCATATGGCGGCGCAGGTTTTCCAGTGTGAACTGCTTGCTGCCGCAGTAATGGATGCCGCGGCGCACCCGGTTCAGATTGCTCAGACAGTTGGCGCCCTTTCTCTCCCGCAGGTGCATCTTCAGCACATAATAAAGACAGCACATGCCGGTCTTGCGGCAAAGGGCCCGGTAAGCCTTTTCGTAATCGGAGTAAACGCCCACGCTTTCCAGCGTGGCGCGAACCATGGCCGTGGCACGGATGAAGTCGTTGATCTTGTCCGCATTGATCGTAGCCAAGGTGCTGGTACTCTGCTGATTATAATAATACAGCGCTTTGTCCACAACTACAACCTTATTTGCGTGTGAAAATAATTTATTTGCTGTGGCCAGATCCTCAAATGCCATGGTGGGGAAGGTGATACCGTAATCGGTAAACAGGCTTCTTTTATAAATTTTATTCCATACAAGGCTCTGAATCTGGGTGTCGTGCAGCAATTTGTTCATGGCCACATCGCGGCTGAAAACGCCGTGGCAGCGGAAGGGGTACTTGTACAATACATCCGATCGGACAAAGTGGTAATAATAATAGCAGCAGGCAATGTCGGCCCCGTTTTCGGTAACTGCGCGGTACAGCTCCTCCAAAAAATAGGGGGAGACATAGTCGTCGCTGTCCACAAAACAGAGGTATTCGCCCCGGGCGGCCTCCATTCCGCGGTTGCGCGCCATAGACATGCCGGCATTGGGCTGATCGATCACGACCATATTGACATAATTCCGCTCGAATTCGCGAAGAATAGCGAGAGAACCATCTTTTGAACCGTCGTTGACGGCGATGATTTCAAAATCCTGAAATGTTTGGTGAACCAGAGTGGAAAGACACTTGCCGACAAAAGGCTCCACATTGTAGACGGGAATTACCACGCTGATTTTGGGGTCTTTGCGTTTTGTTTGATTCGGCAAAGCTCATTTCTCCTTTCATTCGAAACTAGTATCCCGCTTTTTGCGCAGGTTGATACATGCCCGGGTGCAGGAGCAGGCAAAATGCTCTTTGCGGGGCTGTTATTGTCCCGATTCCGTTTGTCCGGAGGAGTCGGAAGATGCCGGATTCGGCTGAGAAGAAGCAGGCTGAGACGATGCGTGGGAAGAAGACGAAGCCTGTGAGGAGGAAGCCGCAGAGGAAGACGGTGCGCTCGACGCCGGCTTCGAAGAGGCAGCGGCAGAAGAGGCCGGGGTCGAAGAAGTGGTTCCTTCGGTCCCGGGGCCTACCTTGTAGATGTTCGCAATGGCGCGGTAATAGCTGCTCGGCAGAGCTTCTGTTTTGACCACCTTGCCGTTCAGGTAGAAAATGCGTTTGGCAGACGCGCGGATACCGGCGTTGCCCTTGCGGTCAAGAACCTTCTCGCCTTTTTTCAGGGAGGAATCCACCACGAACTGATCCTCAGGCTGCGCGACAGTACCGGTCTGCTGCGAGACGACCTCGATATTATCATAATCGGGAGGCTGGTAGCCGTAAAGCGTTACCGTCACTTTTGTGCCGGTCATACCGGCCACAATGTATACCGGGTATTCGGTGGGATTTTTAAATTGAAAATCCAAGTATGGATAGCTGACGGTTGCGTCGAGGCCAAGCGGAACGTAAGAGGACTGCCACATGTGATTGGCGCGGCTGGTGATCTCCATGTTAGAGCGGATGGCCGCCCCGTATAATGTGGAGGATACCTGGCATACGCCGCCGCCATACTCCAGCACTTTCTTTCCGCCGGAAATGGCCACGGCCTTGCGGTAGCCGTTTTCGGGAAGATTCGAGTCGCCTGTAGCGTTGTTAAATGAGAATACGGCGCCGGGCTCGATCACCTTGCCATTGATGGCTGCCGAGGCAACCTTCATGTTGTGGTTGCCGTCCGCAGTGTTGGTGGAAACGGTCGTGTAAGTGCCGAGCTTCTGCATATGGCTCTTCAGATGGGCCTGTGTCACATCAAAAGGAACCGTTTTAACGGGAATCTCAATCGTTCCCGTTCCGCTGCCGCCCACCAGAGCATTCACCTGAGAAAGCAGCGAGTCGCTTTCCACGGCAAGGCCGTCTTTTCCGTCCTTGTACTGGAACGTGGCCGTGGCGGTATCGAAAGAAGCAACCGTTGCGTTGACCGGCGAAACATTGACAGCCTGCTCAATTTCAGAAAGCTTCTGTTTTAACACCGCTTCGTCAGAAGTTGCCGTCAGACTGTAGGTTTTCGGGGTCGTTTTCAGCTCTTCGATCAGCTTCAGGCGTTCCTCATCATTCCCCATGCGGGCATAGCCGTAGGCTTCGTCCAGAACCTCCTGCGTGTTAAAGCTGTATCCCAAATCCTGTGCGGTGAGGGTCCAGTTTTTATCGCCATAGGTCAGCTTGATGTCGATTTTCGGCAAAAGACTAGTTTCGGCGGCTTCCAGAGCCTTCTGGGCCTCTTCCTTTGTCTTTCCGCCCAGGTCGATTCCCTCTACCACCGTTCCGGTGTAGTAAGTATCCGCCTGTAAAAGATTGGCATCGTTCTTCGCCTTCTCCTGCTGCTGGTAGTAAGAGACGCCCGCAAATACAGCCGCGCCCAGAATGAGGACGCCGGCCGCCGCGGCCGCGATCTTCTTCCACCGGCCAGAGCCGTTTTTGCTGTGTTTCGGGGAAGAAGAATACAGATCCGTCAGGGAGTCTTCCTGGTGGAGATGAGTCAGCTGATTCATGCAAAATCCTTCCTTCCTGAAACAAAATTTGTCCTGCGCACTCCCGGGGGAAAGCCGAAAACGCGGCAAAACAATAACAATAAGGCTTTTCGCGAGTCTATTTTATCGCCTTTTCAAAGGAATGTAAAGTTACAGCTTTTACATAAGTTTCGAAAGGCCGTTTTTTCCGTAAAATATTTACATATCAAGGCTTGAAACTTAGTGGGAAATACTATATTGTATAGATACGCGGCCCTGCGGCAAGAAATGCAGACTTTTCCATTTCTGCACTGCCGGGCCGGGACTGTATTTTGAAAATACGCAGAACGGAACCGTTCCGTTCTCACAGGAGGAACCTTCAGGTGAAAATTCTTATTTTATCTGCGGCAACCGGAGGCGGCCATTTACGTGCATCCCATGCAATTGAGTCGTATCTTTTGGAGAACACCACAGATGTTGAAGTGAGAGTGGTGGATGCGCTGAAAACCATTCATCCGATCTTAGATAAAACAATTTGCGAGGGATATCATTTTTTGGCCACGAAAACCCCGAAAATGTTTGGTCTGCTGTACCAGAAATCCAACGAGGAAAATCCCCTGGCCCAGATGGTGCCGAAATTTAACAGCCTGTTCAGTCAGCGGCTGCTGCCTTTATTTGAGGAATACCAGCCCGATGTGATCATTGCAACACACCCCTTTGTAACGGAAATGGTTTCCCATTTAAAGGAAAAAGGGCAGGTCAGGGTACCGCTGATCTGCATCATGACGGACTACGGCCCGCATAAGGCGTGGATTTCGGACAATGTGGACGCCTATGTGGTGTCAAGCGAAGACATGGTGCCGGACATGGAGGCCATGGGCGTGCGCCGCGAAATCGTGTACCCGTTCGGCATTCCGGTCTACAATGTGTTTTTTGACAAGACCGACAAGGCCGCACTGCTGGAAGAACTTGGAATGAAGCGCGACCAGCTTACCATCCTGATCATGGCGGGAAGCTTTGGCGTTTCGAACATCCTCCAGATTTACGAGGACATCGTTTGTCTGGACCTGCCGTTCCAGATCATTGTCATCACCGGCCGGAACGAAAAGTTGTTCCAGGCCTTTGAGGATAAGATCGAAGAGTGCCGCCTGAGCCCTCAAATGTGCTGCAAGCACACCCGGCTGGTCTTTTTTACAAACGAAGTGGAAAAGTACATGCACGCGTCCGATCTGATCATCACAAAGCCCGGCGGCCTGACGGTGTCGGAGGCACTGGCCTGCAACGTTCCGCTGGCGGTGTTCGACGCGATCCCCGGTCAGGAGGAGGATAACGCCAATTTCCTGATGAGCCACGATATGGCGGTCAGGATCCGCAAGGGCGACGACTGCGCGGGCACGATCTCTGAACTGCTGCGCAACCGCGAAAAACTTGAGAAGATGCGGCAGTCCTGCCAGAGCTTCGATAAATCACAGTCTTCCAAAAACATTCTGTCCCTGATTTACGAGCTGGTGGAAGAGCAAAAGGAAGATACCGCCGCATTCGGCAAATAGCACGCCGGCGTAAAATGCCGGGAAGGATAATCCCTTATAAAACAGAATTGATTCAATTTGAAAAATGGGGCAGCGTAAAAGCTGCTCCATTTTTTGTTCGTTAAGGATGTTTTATTCCCGAAAAACGCCGCAGCGGATCAATCGATGGGAATCCTCTGCCTGTATTTACCAACGAATTTATCTTTCATTCCGTTTCGGTTTGCGATGCTTCGGAATTTTGATATTCCAAGATATCTCCGGGCTGACAGTCCAAAGCCTTACAAATCCCTTCTAAGGTTGAGAAACGAATCGCCTTTGCCTTGCCATTTTTTAATATAGAAAGATTTGCCAGCGTTATGCCGACTTTTTCAGCAAGTTCTGTCACACTCATTTTCCTTTTTGCGAGCATCACATCAATATTGATTATCATTGCCATGTGCTCACCTCAAATTGTAAAATCATTTTCAGATTTGATGATGATCGCTTCCTGCAGCAATCTTTGAAGAACAGCCACGAAGGTTGCAACGATAAGCGGCATGGAAGCCATTCCAAAGCCGATGATGACAAGACCGGGGGCGTCTTCCATTTGTGCCACGAGATATACGGCCGGCATACCGGCCAAATAGAAAAGCGCGGTCATCAGCGCTCCCGCTATTTTCATATTCTTCAGCGTCTTGATAGATGCATCGGAAAACACTTTCCCGTTGTCGATATAGTGCAGCAGTCTGATTGCCTGATACAGCGCAAAGAAAAAAATGATCATTGCCGCATACATACAAATCAGGAATGGAAGTTTGAAAGATGCCACCGCCGGCACCAATACAGACATGGCGTTTGCAAATTTGGGCAGAAGAAAAACACCGAAAATGAGCGAGGTAATTCCGATCAGGACGATGACGATTTTTAAAAAGGTGGTCGGGACACGCTGCTTCATAAAATCACCCTCTGTTTTTTATTGGTAACTCGATTATAGCATTGATTTATTGTTTGTCAATAAATAAATATTGATATTAAGATAAAATTATCTGTATTGTAATATATAATCAAGTTTTGAATTACAGGGGGCAGTCCGTTTTTCGGCAAAGAAAAACAAGGTATCATTCCACATGGAAAATACCTTGTTTTCAAACATTCAATTTGGCGGTACAGGATGTTTTCCAGACTCTGTTTGATAAAGGGAAACAGAATCAAATCCTTTTTGTATCACACACCCGCGCCCAGAATCTTTTCCATATTCTCCAGCTGATCGATATGGACGATCGTCACGACCTTGTCGCCACCCTGCAGCATGGTTTCGCCACGGGGAATCAGCAGGTCGGAGTTGCGGATGATCGCAACGAGCACGCACTCGGTGGGCAGCTCAATATCGCGCAGCAGCTTGCCCTGCACAGAAGAGCCGGGGCTTACGATGCGCTCGACCAGCGAATACTTGCCGCCGTGGAGCTTCAACAGCGTCATCATGTCGCCCATCGACATTTCCTCCGCAACCAGGCGCGCCATCAGATCGGCCTGGTTGACGGCGGCGTCAACGCCCATTAAAGGGGTAAAGAGCCATGCGTTTTTCGGGTTGTTCACACGGCCGATCACTCTGCGCACGCCGTATTCCAGGCGGGCCAGCGTGCCGACCACCAGATTGTTTTCGTCCGAGCCGGTCACGGCGGCCACAACGTCCG